>OIWT01000203.1_pt1 | contig 85554 bp, 83 predicted proteins | sample 1587701 | NCBI WGS metagenome assembly OIWT01 (sample SAMEA3888904, study PRJEB22519) | human gut metagenome | biome: human gut; feature: human-associated habitat; material: faeces | place: Denmark | collected 2009
GTGAAAGTCCTTTGTTTTCGGTCAAAAAAAGAAGGGACTAAGCCAGAATGCCTTGGTTTTCAAGGTCTTTCTGATTTAGTCCTATTATCGCACAATAATCCTTGACGATGAGCGTTTCCACCTCGCCGCGCTTGATCATTTCCTCGATCTGTTTCCATGAGGGGCGCTCGAAGTTTGTTCCCGTATAGCCGTCGTCCGCCAGGAACAGAACATTTTCAAAGCCGTTGTCAAGGGCGTACTTTTCAAGCATGAGCCTCTGATTGGTAACGCTGTTGGATTCGACGGCCTTTCCGTCGTCCTGACTTAATCTGCCGTATAGTATCGTGTATTTTTGGCTTGTCATTTTTGCATCCTCCTTTTATGCAGGGCAAGCCGATACGGTATCACACAGTATACCGTATCGCCTGCCGAAAGTCTATCCGAAACCGAAAAGTTTCAGAAACTTTTTGCATCCCTTCCGAGGTCTTCGTCTATGAGAGACAGCATTTTGTCCGTAGCTGTGGCTTTGGCGTCAGAGAGGAATACGGAGGAGATAATAAACCGCTTTCCCTTTATCAGCATTTCACGCTCACGGACGCGGGAGTCTCCCTCGTGCATGCAGACCGTATCACGGAAGAGAGTGAGCGCCGCGCCGCTGTCGTATTTTTTAACCACGGCATTCTCCGACCTGTAGCTGCCGAGGATCCCCATTTCAAGATATTCTTTGTAATCGTTCATTGTATTCCTTTCCGCCGTAAGGCTGTTCGTATTTTCACATTCCGCCCATCACGGGACCGGACTTTTCCTGTAAATCCGCAACCCCTAAATATGCGAGAGATTTATTTGTGCAACCCCTAAATTGCCGATTTATTTTTGGACTGCAAAAGCCGTACAAAGCCCCTTGCGGTCGGCGTTGCCGTCCGCTGTAACCCGCCGAGGGATTGCTGTGCAACCCCTCGGCTTTCTCCTGCTTATTTTCGTACCGTGTGCCGATTCTCGCGAAACAGGACGCAAACCGCACAAAGGAACTTGAATCCTGCGAGTCTTGTAGAAGAAGAACTTCACGTCAGAAAAAGGTCCGCACACGCCGCCACAGGCGCCGTATTCCGCTCTTGTGCGCGGCGGTCGGGGTTGTATGCCCGATTCCGCTGTTGTCGGCACACGGGGCGTTTTTTGGGTATTGTTGGCAGAGAAAAGAACAATGCAACATTGCAAGTGGATCGGCGGGGGCTGCAGTGTTTCATCCTTCCTTCAAGGACACCTCTGCAATGTTGCAATCTTCCTTTTCCATTGACCACAGCCATCTTGCGCCCGCTTTCCGTGTGACGATGCCGGAGATATTCTTCTTTGCCTCGTTTACCGTTCGACGGGAGATCCGCCTCTCCGCCGCCGCACGGATGATCTCCTCGCAGTGAAGCTCCGCTCCGTCCTCCAGCATGGAGCGGATGAGTTCCTCCGCCTGCGCGGTCTTGGTTTCCGGCTGTGAAGAGAAGCCGGATAACAGTTCTTCGGCGGATATCTCGTCATAGCCGTCGAGCCAGCGGAAGCCTTCTTCATCTCCGAGCTGAAAGGCAAGGGATTTCCCCTCCGGTGCAAGAGAGGATTTGTCATGCACGACGATACGGACAGTTTTGTTTTTCCGTAGCCTGCCCACCACGAGCACGCTTCTTGCCGCCGCACGGAAGTCGATGGAGCCGAGTCCGCGGTAGGCGCTGCTCAAGCCTGCCGCCTTGTTGAGATGACCGACAAGCACGACGGCACAGCCTGTCCGCTGCGCCACCTGACCGACCGACTTCATCACCTCACGGATCTCATTTGCCCGGTTCATATCGATCCGCTCTCCGAGGTAGCCCTGCAGTGGGTCAAGGATCAGCAGCCGGGCGTCGCACTGCACGATGGCCTTTTCAATGCGGCTGTCCAGCAAATGCAGGGATTTTTTATCCTCGCGGATATTGATGATCCTGTCCTGATCGGCGTCCGCTTCGGTAAGGCGGGGCTTTACGGTATCCTCCAGTCCGTCCTCCGCCGTCTGGTAGATGACGTTGAAGGGAGGCAGCGGCTTCTTCATTCCCGGCATCGGTCTGCCTGCGGAGCAGGCGGCGGCAAGGCGGAGCGCAAGGGTGGTCTTGCCCTCGCCGGGATCGCCCTGCAGAATGGTCAGCTTTCCGAAGGGGATATACGGATACCACAGCCAGTCCACCTCCCGCAGCTGCACCTCCGACATTCGGAGGATTTCGGGTTCGTCGTGTATCATAATGTTTTTCCTTTCTTTTCTGTTGTTTTCTTCTTCGGTCGGCACAGTCATATACATCCCGCCTTTCATAAAAATTTGTTTTGCGGCGCACGGCTCTGTTCCGCGAGAGAAAGTTCACCGTCCTTTCCCGCGCTCCGCAGTTTTTCCTGTACACCCGACAGCGTTCCTACGCTCCTTCTGACCGTGTATCGCATCGGCGTTTGTGCTTTGCTTGCCGTGTCCTCCTTCGAGAGCGCATGGTCTGCGCCTTTCTCCTACGGCACGATCCCTCGGATCGCTGTCCCCGCAAAGTCCGCCGCCGCATATCCTGTCGGCAGGGTATTCGGTTGTGTTTGAGAGGATATCCCCTCATTCTTCTTTGGGAAACGATTCTCCGGCTGTCATAGTTGTGTCATAACGGCGGAGAGGAGAGAAAAATATCCCTTCACTTTTCCTGCCGATTCAATGCCTGTCTGACACAGTCCTGACATAACGGCAGAAAAGAAATATGTCCGGCGGGGAAAAGTCCTTTGCCTGTTTCCTCACTCAGAGGTGCTTTTTAGCCCCTGTTTCAGAAAATTTATCCTCTCACTTGTCCAAAGGAAAAAATGCAGGGGGATACAACCAAAAATTTTTCCTCTCACTTTTTAAGCCGAAAAATCGGGGAGTTGACTACCCGAAAAACGAAAAGTTTACAAAATATTCAAAGTTAACGGAGCAATTTGAGCGCAAAAAAAGACGCCTGCTTTTTTACAAGCAGACGCCCATTGAAAATATGTTGATTCTATTTTTGGCGCAGACGGCAGATGCCGTCCGAATCATCTCTTGCCTTGAGAACGGCGGCAAGCTCCGCAATGAATTTCCGATTGAGGTGATCCACGCTGCCGCGGTTCATGCCGTGCGCCTCGGCATATCTGCGAACGGACTTGCCCTCGATATACCGTTCCTTGAAATACGCGCCGTAGTCCTTGAGAACGGTTTTGAGACAGTCGTTCAGAAAGGACAAGTCCTCCTTGAGAATATCGAATTCTTCCTTCTCCAACAAGCCGATATACCGTTTCTGCGACACGCACAGCCTGTATCGGCGCAGGTCGGTTTTATAGTTTTTGCAAAGGTCTTTGGCATAGTCGGTATAGGTCTGAGAAGATCGACCGCGACGGTATTCGTATGCAAGCTCTTCCTCGTCCTTCGGCTTCTTCCTTCGAACGGGGCCGCTAAAGCCGCCGCCTTTCAGATTTTCTATATGCGTGTCCGTGATCCTGACCTGCGGCTGACGGGTGAACTTATCTACCCGTTCGCCGTTCACCTCTACCGTTTCACAGAAGGATTCCTTTGTCATGCAGTAATATTTACACTCGCAGGCGTCGATCCCCTCGTGGAAGATGACCATCTGCTCTCCGGTATCCGCATCGGGAACGACGGCTGCCACATAGACGAATTTGCTGTCGTACCGCCTGTAAAAGCCGGCGAATATTCTTCTGCTGCGTTTTTCCATAGGCACCCCTTCCTGCGCTTGCGGAATATATTTGATTTTATGCTTTCCGTATCTCTTTGAAAATGGAGACTATCGTCGGTTTTCTTCCGTAAAGCAATACTCCTACACGGTATATCTTGGCAGAAAGAAAGCCGATTCCTACGGTTGAACCGATAAGAACCGCAATGGAGATTGCGATTTCATACCACGCTACCGTGCTCATGCAGATTCTCGTAAACATCGCCATGGGTGAAATGAACGGGATATACGAACAGATTTTCATCAGCGTCGTATCAACGTTTCCTCCCGCCATAGCAAACACGACAATCATAAAGGCAATAATAAACAAAAACGTGATCGGCAACACCGAGGTATTTATATCCTCCAGTTTTGAAGCCGTCGATCCGACCGCGGCGTAAAGAAAGGCATAAACAAGAAAACCGAGAGCGAAGAAGACAAGCATATAGACAAACAGGTCAACGGGGATATTGAAGAAGGATGCGATCATCATGTTATCGTTCCATGCGGATTTATTGACACCGTAAAACAGAATCGCGGAGCCGAATACCGCTATAAGTTGAGCAAATCCGGCAATACAGGAGGCCAGAACCTTGCCGAACATCATGCTTGCGGGCTTTGCGCTGGTTATCAGCACTTCCATCGCTCTTGAGCTTTTTTCCGTCGCTACGTTGGTTGCAACCAGTTGACCGTAAAGCATGATCACCATATACAAAGCAAAAACCATGATATACGTGTAGAAAAAGTTCTGTGTCTGATCTTTTCCGAGCACACTCGTATTCCCACGGATGTTGGCGGACATAATCTCTCCTACCTGCTCGGGCGTAAAGCCGTACCGAATCATCGCATTTGCTCTGTAGGCCTCCTGCAATGCGGCATTGGCAACAGACATGTTATAATCGGAGATAGAAAGATTGTTTACGTAATACGTGTATGAATCCGCACCGTCCATAACAAACGCGCATTCTGCATCTCCCGAAATAACCTGTTCTTTGATGTTCTCAACCGTTCCGCCGGACACCATTACATTGTAACCAGTAAAGGCTGCGGAGAAATACTCTTTGACGAAACCCGAAAGAGCTTCATCCTCCGCATATACGATCATCACGGGCTTTTCTTTCGTACTGTCGCTTTGGAACGCAGATTTGATGTTGGGAATGAACATAACAACTGCGAGCACCACAACGAGAAAAATCGTACTGCCCACAAAAATCTTGTTTTTCAGATAGCCTTTGATTTCAAATCTGAATATTTTTCCAAACTGTTTCATAATCGTCCTGCCTCCTTATTCCTGTTCGACCGCATATTCCACGAATATATCGTTCAGGGAGGGTTCAAACACCTTGATCTCGTCAATATCATACTTTTCCGCAAGGTGTTTCATTGCGGTCTGCTTATCGTTGGGACTTGCAAGCCGAAGTATGAGAGAGCCATCCTCCTGTACGGTGCAGTCGTCTTTGAAATCTGCTTTAATCTGTTCGGGATTATCCGTGCGCACGACTAAACGGTCGCGGACATAATTTCTCTTGATTTCGCGGAGGTCGCCGTGAAGCACGACTTTTCCCGCATTGAGAATGGCAATGCTGTCACAAAACTCCTCTATGTAGCTCATCTGATGGCTTGAAAACAAAACGATTTTTCCCCGCGCAATCTGTTCCTTCACCACATCCTTCAGAAGTATTGCATTGACCGGATCAAGTCCGGAAAACGGCTCGTCGAGAATAACGATTTGGGGATCGTGTGCAAGTGCTGTGATCAACTGTATTTTCTGTTGATTCCCTTTGGATAGAGTATCCAACCGTTTATTGCGATACTCGTACAACTCCAGTCTTTTCAGCCAACGATCCACCGACTGCACGGCGTCTGTGCGCTTCATGCCTCTCAGCTCGGCAAAATAGACGAGTTGGTCCATAATCAACTTTTTAGGGTACAGACCCCGTTCTTCTGGAAGATATCCAAGGCTTATCTTATCATAGTCAATCGGCTTGCCGTCTGTCAGCACCTCGCCGGCATCAGCGGGAAACACATTCATCAGAATACGGATAGAGGTTGTTTTTCCGGCGCCGTTTCTTCCGAGCAACCCAAACGCCTTTCCGCTTTCTGCGACAAACGAAACTCCCTTGAGAACTTTCTTTTCGCCGAAAGACTTGTCGATGTTTTTCAGTTCAAGCAACATATTTTGTACACCTCGCAAAAAATCTTTTTAATGGAAAGATACTGCTTTTAAGTTTTTATTGGTTGAAAACGGCGTTCGCTCATGGAAAAGCAGGCACGGAATAGACAAGAAGGCAGGGTGCACACGCACTCTGCCTTCTGACATAACAACCCTGTGAAATTACTGAGCGGACTGAATAGGCACGACAAGAAAGCGGTCACACACCGCTCGAAGGATGCAGTTGTACCTCTGTGCATCGTCATAGCCTCGTCCTCGCTTTGCGCTTTTTCTTCACCTCGATATTTTGGAAAGCGGAGAGTCCTCCGCGTGACTCTACTATTATATATAGTATAGCATAAAATCGTGACAAATACAATCCCTTTTCGCCTGATTTCGAATTTTTTCCGAAGATTTCAGCCATTCTGCGAACAAAACTGCCGACCTAAGCTAAAAAAGCAGGAAAGCGGAAGCCTTTTTGACTCCCGCTTTCCTGCTTGTCCCGTATCGGCTTTAACCCACCGGTCATTTTTTGTCCCTTTGAGCAAAAAGCCTTATGGGATCGGGCTTTTTGTCGTTTCCCGACTGATTATGCCTTTTTATCTTTTATTGCCACGATGATTTCGCCGAAGTCGGTATTTTCATCGTTTGTAGGGTAATTCACCATAATATAATTCGGTGTAAGCAATTCATAGCCGGTTTGCGGAAGCCACTCATTTTTTATCCTATCCCATGTCTTTTCCCGCGCATCGGTTCTTGATGTTCCTTCGCATTGAAAAATTGCACACATGACGGCAGGGAGAGTTATCGTTTTGAAGTCTTCCGTGCTTTCACACATATCCGCGCGTAAAAACTTGGTTGTGTAATCGCCGGACAGTTGATATTCCTTATTATTCGGCAAATACATTCCGAGCCGAAAAAAAGTTAAACTCTGCAGTTTGCCGTCGTCAATGCAATAAATGATTTTTTGCTCTCTGTCAACTTTTACTTTTACGCGTTGCGCTTCTTCTTTCTGAATCCTGTAATCCATAACGTAACCGCCTTTCACAAAAATTTCGAGCTTCAACGGTGCATACAACTTTATCGGACAACCGTTTTTTCTTACAGCGGTCGGTGTGGCACCATGAAAACGAGTGAATGCTTTTGTGAAGCTGTCAATAGATTCGTATCCGTATTTCAAAGCAATGTCAGTTACATTTTCGTCGGTAGTAAGTAAGTCGTTTCCCGCACTGGCCAGTCTGCGGTTCCGAATATACTCTCCGACTGTAAAGCCGCAGAGCATAGAAAATGATTTCTGAAAGCAAAATGATGATACAAATGCTTTCCCCGCAATATCTTCAATTTTTAAATCGTTTTCCAGATTTGCTTCAATATAGTTGATTGCTTCACTGATGCCTTCAATCCAGTTCATTTTATCCCTCCCGTCCGTTCTGTGGTTTCATTATAGCATAAGATTATATATCTGTCTCGATTTTTTCTGCCTTTGTTTGTCCGCTTTTACGGATGTCCGAGAGACCGATACGGTGATTGCTGTCAGCAGTTTCCAAATACCCCTTAATGATTTACACAGATTCACCTCACATATAAATCTATCTGAATGGTAGCATTCAAATAGTTTACAATATCAAGAAAATTTCTTTCAAAATATAATGCGGGTTTACTGTTGCCATCAAAAAATGAGACGATATCGAAAACGACTTTTCCGCCGTTTTCATCACAGATTTTTTTGATATCCGGTAGTTTAGCAGATATATTTTCCATTAACTCATTCAATACAACGCCCAAGTCTCTTTCTTCTTTTTCTTCTGTTTTCAGCGTCCAAAAACCCTCAATAGGCTTATTTGTCAAAGGTGATATTCGTGTTTCATTACGCGATTTACATTCTGTTGGGGCAATTCCTAATTGTTTTGCTATTGAGTGCACATCAAAATCATTGTCAAAAATCATGTGCATCTCTGCATAAATTGTACAGTGATTACTCACGGATTATCTCCTCCATATTTTGTTTTATAAATTGATTACCGAAAAAAGAGCATTGCTTTTCGCAATGCTCTTTGTTTGGAGGCACCACCCGGAATCGGACCGGGGAATAAAGGTTTTGCAGACCTCTGCCTTACCGCTTGGCTATGGTGCCGTAAATTTGCTAATATATTATAGCAGAAACACATGTGTTTGTCAAGGGCTTTTCACAGTTTTCCGCAAATATTTTTCTTCTCATTATATAAGTCAGGTGTTGCTTGCCGAAAACGGCAAACAGCACCCCGAAACTTCATTTTTCTGCGAAACCCGAATTTTTATCCTGCGATATTATTCATACGCTTCCACGAGGCATTTTCCTTCAAGAAATTTCATGAAATTTGCCCGTTCCTCCGCGGAAGCAAAGCAAGACATAGGCAAAACATATGCCATGTTACTGCTCATATAAATATACATTGCCTTATCGCCATCAACACAGACTCTTTCGACTGTCGAATATTTCTGCTCCGTCCTGCGCTCCGGAGTTGTTTCCGTAAAGCTTTCATCGGAAAATTCAAGCGAATAAGAGGGCGAATATCTCAAGGTTCCCGCCTTTTGCATCCGCTTTATCGAATTCTTTATGCTTGAAAAAAAGAAACGTGGAATGAAAAATTGCAATATCGCAGTCACGACAACCATGATTGCCGCATAAATCAGCGAAAAAGCCGAAAACTCGGATACAAACATTACAGTAGCGGCGATAAGCAGCAAAAGCCCTGTAATGCTTATTCTGAATGCTTTTATCCCTTTCTTTCCGTATGGCGATTTTAAAGCATGAAATCTGTTGAAATCGAGATAATCTTTTTCCGTGAGGCTGACATCAAATCTGAATTCCATAGCAGTATCCCTTCATCGTTATTCGGAGATGCGAAAAAGCTTTCGCGCATTTTCAGCCGTTATGCGTGCCACGGTATCAACATCGATGCCGTGCAGCTCGGCTATCTTTTCTGCGGTATAATGTATATATCCGCTGTGATTTGTTTTGCCGCGCATGGGGACAGGAGCGAGATACGGCGCGTCTGTCTCTATGAGCAGGCGGTCAAGAGGAGTAGCTTTTGCTGCCTCATGGGTTTTTGCCGCGTTGGTAAAAGTCACGACGCCCGAGAAAGAGAGATACCATCCGAGCTTGATATATTCACGCGCCATTTCGGCACTGCCGCTGTAGCTGTGCATTACCCCACGAACACGCGGATGTGCTTTTACCGTTTCAAAAACATCGGAATGTGCCTCTCTGTCATGGATTATAACCGGCATATCAAGCTCCTCCGCGAGCTGCATCTGCGCCTCGAAAAAGCGCTTCTGCACATCCTTTTCCGAGAAACCATAATGATAATCAAGTCCTATCTCGCCGATGGCGACGACCTTCTTTTCTCGGCAGAGCAGACGCAGGCGTTCAATTTCATCACCAAGGGAAGGGAAGCGCATACATTCGCTCGGGTGTATACCCGCGCTTGCATACATATGAGGATATCTCGCCGCAGTGGCAATGCATTTTTTTGCATCATCATTATCTGTGGCAACGCAGATTATCCCGCATATATCGGAGGCGAAAATCTCATCTGTGAGCGCGAAATTGCCGGCGAGCTTTTCGTCGGTATAATGAGCATGTGTATCAAAAAATCTTTCCATTTTCGCTTATTTTGCGGCTTTTCTTGCTTCATTATCGGCGGCGATGCGCTCGAGCATTTTCGCTTCGTCTATACGCGCGAAAAGCACGCCTACGTCGTTTACTTCCTTGCCCGCTTCAAGCATACCGAAGGTTGCTGCGCAGTCAATACCTGTATTCTCGGCATTAACCGCGTGCAGTATCTTCTCGCAGGTTTCGGGCATAACGGGCGCAAGCAGAACCGCGGAAATGCGGAGTGACTCAAGCAGATTATAGATGACGGTTTTCAGCCTGTCAGCCTTGGTTTCGTCCTTGGCAAGCGACCACGGCGTTGTTTCGTCTACATATTTATTTGCGCGGCGGAGCAGGTCGAAAACAGAGGCGATGGCATCGGCGATATGATAGCTTTCCATATTTTCCGTGAAGCCCTCGTAAGCCGCCTTTGCCGCGGCGATGAGTTCATCATCGGGTTCGCCTTTTTCCGCAGGCGCGGGGATAACGCCGCCGAAATATTTCTTTGTCATGGAAACGGTTCTCGAAACGAGATTTCCGAGTGTATTTGCAAGATCCGTATTAAAAACGGAAATTACGGATTCATAGGTGATACTGCCGTCGGAGGCATAGGGCGTCTCCGCGAGCAGATAGTAACGCACGGCATCAAGCCCGAAATAATTCACCGCGTCGTCGGGATAGATGATATTACCCTTTGATTTGCTCATCTTATCGCCGCCGAAAAGAATCCAAGGATGCGCAAAAATCTTCTTCGGCACAGGCTCTCCGAGAGCCATGAGAAATGCGGGCCAGTAAATCATATGGAAACGGATGATATCCTTTCCTATCACATGGAGGTCGCAGGGCCAGTATTTCTTGTAGAGCTCGGAAGGATTTTCGGGGTCATAGCCGAGCGCCGAAATGTAATTGGGCAGCGCATCGAGCCATACATAAACGACATGCTTCGGGTCAAAGGGAACAGGCACGCCCCATTTTATGGTAGAGCGGGTAACGCAGAGATCCTGTATACCCGGCTTGATGAAATTGTTTATCATCTCTTTCTTGCGCGATTCGGGAACGGCAAAATCGGGGCATTCCTCATAGAATTTCTCTATGCGCTCCTGATATTTGCTCATTCTGAATTTATAGGCTTCCTCACTGGAATGAACGAGCGGTCTGCCGCAGTCGGGGCAAACGCCGTCCGGCGCCTGAGTTTCCGTGAAATACGATTCGCAAGGCACGCAGTAAAGTCCGTCATAAGTGGTTTTGTATATATCGCCCTGCTCATAGAGCTTGGTGAAAATCTTCTGAATGCATTTCACGTGCTCTTCATCAGTGGTGCGGATGAATTTGTCGTAGCTTGCGCCCATCAGCGCCCAGATATCTTTGATTACTGCGACGACTTCGTCCACATACTCCTTCGGCGAAACGCCCTTTGCCGCAGCGAGGTCCTCTACCTTTTGCCCATGCTCGTCCGTGCCCGTGACGAAGTAGACATCATAGCCCTGCTCGCGTTTGAAGCGCGCTATAGCGTCCGCCGCCACGATATCGTAAACATTGCCGATGTGCGGCTTCCCCGAAGCATACGGGATAGCCGTGGTCAAATAAAATTTTCCATTGTTATTCATTTGTATTATGTCCTGCCTTTTCAGTTATTTCTTTCATAAACCATAATGCCGGAAACGATAACCTTCTGTATTCCGAGGCGTTCGTCGCATATGACGATATCCGCTGATTTGCCGATATCGAGAGAGCCTGCCCTGTCGTATATGCCTGCCATTTCCGCAGGGGCTTTTGTCGCGCAGAGAAGTGCTTTTTCAAGCGGAATATCGCAGAAGCGCATCAGATTCAGTATCGCGCTCGGTATATCGAGTGCACTGCCGACTATAGTTCCTGCGCTTGTGCACGCCTTTCCTCTGAACAGAGTGAACGGAATGCCGTTCATATCGTAGTCACCGTCGGGAAGACCTGCCGAGGGGATTGAGTCTGTTATCAGTACGAATTTATCGCCGAAGCGGAGCTTTGCATTGTATGCCGCCTCGACTGTTTCCGGTGCGAGATGGATGCCGTCGCAGATAAACTCGGCGAAAGCGGGCGTGGCAAGAGCCATGCCGGAGGCACCCGGCTCGCGATGGCGAAAAGCCGACATCGCATTGAATGTATGCGTAAACGAAACGGCACCGTCGGCGAGCGCACGGCGTACCGTTTCCGCATCGGCTCCTGTGTGACCTATGCCGACGCTGCCACCGCTGCGCACTATCTTGTTTATCACACCCTCGCCCTTGTCGTCATGCTCGGGGGCTATCGTGAAATGCGCATGGAGCGGAGCTATGCGCTCGATAATCTGCGATATTTCGTCAAAATGCGGCTCACGGATAAATGATTCCGTGTGGCAGCCGCGCTTTTCCTTATCTATATAAGGTCCCTCTACATGAATACCCGCGAATTTCGCGCCGCCTGCGGCACTTTTTATCGTATCTATTGCGCGGTATATCTTATCGAGAGGTGCTGTCATCACGGTAGGGTACATCGTGGTGACGCCTGTTTTTGCATATTCGAGAGCGAGCGCGTTCATCTCGGAGGTATCTGCCTCCATTATGTCTATGCCCATGCGCCCGTGCGTATGCAGGTCAATAAATCCGGGGAGCACATAGGCACCCGCCGCATCTATCGTTTTCAGCGCGATGCCCTTGCCGCAGATGGCATCATCAAAATAGAGCGTCCTCTCTTCAAAGTCACATTTTTCGGTATTGTAAACCTTTCCGCCGATAATTCTTGTTTTCATAGGCATTCCTCACTTATACACTTGTATATTATAAATTATACAAATGTATAACAACATATTTCCGGTTTTTCTTATATTAGTATACCATATTTTTCTGCATATTACAAGGGAATTTGCGTTTTTTCTATTTTTTCATGACCTCGGCGTAGACCTCACTTTTGGCAAGCCCTCTGTCGGAAGCCACGGCTTTTATCGCGTCTTTTTTCGTCATGCCGAGCGAGATATAATGCTCCGTGTGCTCCTCCGTGCTCATGCCGGACCAGAAAGCTTCCTCGCGCACATCATCCTCGGAGGCACCCTCAAGGATAAGCACATATTCACCGCGCGGAGCCTTTTCCTCATAGTATTTCATCGCGCCCGAGACCGTCGTGCGGATGACCTCTTCATTCAGTTTTGTCAGCTCACGGCAGAGCGAGAGCCGCCTGTCGCCGAGCACGGCGAAGATATCGGCGAGCGTGCCGACAAGCTTATGCGGAGCTTCGTACAGGATAACGGTGCGGCGCTCGTTTTTCAGCGCCTCGAGCGATTTTCTGCGTTCGGCTTTAGCAGTGGAGAGAAACCCCTCAAAAACAAAACGCGAGGTCGGCAGTCCCGAGACGGCAAGCGCCGATACCGCGGCGCACGCGCCGGGGACTACGCATACGGGAATGCCTCTCTCGGCGCAGAGACGTACGATATCCTCCCCCGGATCGCTTATCGCGGGCATGCCTGCATCGGTTATCAGCGCACAGGAGGCACCGTCCTCTATCCTGCGGACTATCTCTTCGCCGCGTTCGCGCTTGTTATGCTCGAAGTAGCTTACCATCGGCTTTTTGATGCCGAAGTAGGAGAGAAGTCTGCCGCTGTTGCGTGTATCCTCCGCGGCAACGAAATCCACCTCGGAGAGTGTTTTCAGCGCGCGCTCGGAAATATCGGCGAGATTGCCTATCGGCGTGCCGACGAGATAGAGCGTTTTTGCCTTGGTTTTATTTTTCTCCGTTTCGGGAGATATATATTTTTCAGGGCTTTTTATAGAACTCATGAAAGTCTCCGTTTTCGTAAATGTATTTCATTTCATCTGTGTAATTTGCCTGAGTCATATCATTTATACTTTTGTATATAATCAGCGGGCGGGTGGTGAAAACACCTGCCGCAGCTCCCTTTTTTCCCTCTATGAGCACGAGGCAGGGAACATGGGAGACCGTCGGATAGACGAGGGTCAGCCGCTTCGGCTCAAGCGAATTTTCGCGCATGGCGCAGATGAGGTCGCCGAGCCTGTCCGGTCGGTAGACAGCGCAGAAAAGCCCGCCGAAGCGAAGCAGGCGCGATGCGCAGGCGCAGAAATCGTATATACTGCCGTGAAGTTCTCTGCGCGAAATTCTGTCCGCCGCGTTCTCGTTTGCCTTGCCCGAGTCCGCTTTCAGATACGGCGGATTTGAAAAAACGACGCTGTACCTGCCGTTATATTCCGCAGGGATATCGCGTATATCGGAATGCAGGATGCGCACCTTGCCGGAAAGACCGTTTTCCTCGACATTTTTCGCCGCTACGGCAAAAATATCATCCTGCAATTCAAAAGCGTCGATATCGCGCATTTTGCCCGATGAGGCGCAGAGCAGCGAGATAACACCCGAGCCCGCGCCCAGCTCGCACGCTTTTTCCTTGCAGGAGCGCATATAGGCATAGAGCAGATACGCGTCCGTACCGAAGGCAAGTGAGCCTTTTTTCTGGAAAAGAGAGAGATTTTCGTTTATTTTTTCATTATATATATCCATTTCCGCCTCACTCTCTGTTCTGACGGAATATCTCAAATGCGATGACGGAAGCCGCCGATGCCGCCGATAGCGCCGCAGGGAAGTCCCTGCCGTAATCAAGCTCGATTATCTCATCGGCAACCTCGAGCGCCGCCTTTGTATTTCCTCTCCGCTCGCCGCCAACGGCAAGGAGCAGAGGAAATTTCAGAGCACAATCGTAGATACTGCGGCTTTTTTCGCTCTTGTCGGCAACGGCAAATTTATATCCCGCCGCACGAAAAGCCTTTGCCGTTTCGGCGAAATCCTCCGAGATGCGCATATCAAACATCTCGGATGCGCCGGCTGACGCGCGGGCAACTATGCCGGAGACGCCTGTCCAGTTGTGATTTTCGAGGATTATTCCCGTCACGCCCGCCGCATAGAGCGAGCGCAGGCAATAGCCGAAATTATATGGGTCCTCGATGCCCTCGAGCATGACATAGAAGCCTTTTTCCGGCAGGTTTTCCGCGCTTGCCGCGGGGAAGCTTCTGGGAGAGCAGACGGCGAGAATACCGCCGTGGCTTGTCCCGAGGGCGAGAGCCTCTATTTCCTCTGCCGCCACCGGCAAAACAGGAAAGCCGTATTTATACCCCATGGCACGAAGATAGGAAAGCTCCTTTGCTCTCGTTTTTCCCCGCGCCTCATCGTATATTATCTTTTCTATTTTTCTGTCGTTCACTCCGCTCTCGGCACCGCGTATCACGGCACGAACCGAGATCATGCCCTCCATTATATCGGATGCGGTGAACTTTCCGGCTTCCTTTTTTGCCATGCCTTATGTCCTTTACCTTGTCTTATTTTAATTCGGATATGAAATTCTTGTTTTCGCGCATACGGCTGAGCATCAGCGCGAGCTCCTCATGAGAGATGATATTCTGCGGGCGGAGCGTCCCGTCGGGATAACCGATGATTATGCCGTATGCCACCACGCGCTTCATCGCCGCACGGAAGGCTTCGTTTGTATCCTCAAAATCGGGGAAGCTTTCCGCCTTGCTGCTCGATATGTACGATGAGCAGAGTGCCGATGCGATATATGAAGCTTCCTCGCGCGAAACGCCCTCTGTCGGCGCAAAGCGGTATCCGCTTCCGTCGGCATAAAGCGGGAAGAGACCTCTTGCCACGGCGGCGCGCACATATGGCAGATACTGCTCGCTTATCATATCGGCGTCGCTTACCGGCAACTTGTAGTCATTGTATTTCTTTTCATCTATACCGAGATATTTCACCATTGCGCGAGCCATATATTCCCTCGTGACACCGCTCTCGGGATAGAAATATGTCTTGTCGCCCCTCACAAAATATTCAAGCACGCCGTCCTTGCAGAGAAGATCGATTTCGCTTTTTGCAAAGCTTTCGCCGATATCGCACGGGGACACATAGTCGGAAGCGGTGATGTTGCCGCCGAGAACGAAAATGCCGATGAGTACTATCAGCAGTGCGCCGACGAATATGCCGGAGAAAACGGGTAGATTTTTTTTCATAGATTTTTCACCTCACGAATAATATGTTCTGTTTAGAATATACCACACGGAGCGTGCGAAAACGCTCACAATCGCGGGGAGAAAAATATATGTTTCGGTATTCTTTTCAGCGACCCTGTCGCATTTTGACCTGCTTTGCGAAAGCGGGCCACGATTTTTTCGATATGGTGCGCAGGCGGGTGAGAATTTCGCTTTTCTGCTCTCCCGTGAGTTTCCTTCCGCGAGAGGAAAGCTGCTGCAATTTGTCTACCGCCTGCGTGGGCTTGAGTATCTTATCATTCTTAAAGACAAAGGAAACTCTCGGCGATGTGAATACGACAAAGCCGTATACGGGCGGGGCGAAAGGCATATTTTTCAGCGCCTCCTTAACCGCGGCGGCATGCCTGCCGTTCTGAAGAAAAGGATTGCGGAAATCAAGCTCCTTTATCTCGCCCGAGCGCGTGACGGCATTTTGCCGCCATGTCTGCGCGCCCTCGGGATTTTCTATCCTGCCTATCATGCTTTTTATTTCGATGACGGCGACGCATGTGGGAAGAACGATGATATTGTCTATTTCCGTATATCGCTTGCCCGCCGAGGTATAAACGGGAAGCACGGCGTTGGAAATGACATTTTTCATACCGAAATACGAGCAGAAAAGTGCCGTCGCCGCATCCTCGGAGGCTACGCCGTAGGAGAGGATTTTCTTTCGCGTCACATATGAGCTGATGAAAAGAGACAGCTTTAAAAGTCCGTATGCCGCGAGTACAAAAACGGCACACATTATAAAAGGAATGATTTTTTCCATTTTGCAAGCCTCCCTTCTGCTTTAATATTCAGTATATCATAAAAATGTGAACATATCAAGTGATTTTCCGATTATTTATTTTGCTGCAAAATCGCTTTTTTCAATTTAACTATTGACAAATTCTGTAGGAATAGTATAATAAGTATGAAAAATCATACTAAATACATTAGGGAGGCAATATGGAAAAGAAAGCGGAAAAGCTGATGAATGTGGCAAAAATAGGGGCAAAAGGGCAGATTGTGATACCGAAATCCATGCGCGACATGTTCGGGCTTCGCCCGGGAGATACGCTTCTGTTGCTTGCGGATGAAAGTCGCGGCATCGCCATGAACAAGCTGGATTTGATTACGGACGCCGTGGAAAAAGCGATGATGGGCGAGCCTACGGCAGACGAGAAAAGGTTTGCCGCAGAGCTGAAAACCGTCGTCGAGAGCAATATTACGACAGTGGAGGACGAAAAGCGTTTTGCCGACGAATTCAGAACGCTTTCAAAGGAGAAAGAAAAATGACTGCGATACAAACATCGGCACTGACAAAAAAATACAAGGATTTGACGGCTGTAAACGCACTTGACCTCGCGATAGACGAGGGCGGGCTTTTTGCTCTGCTCGGAGTAAACGGCGCCGGAAAATCCACGCTTATAAAAATGCTCTCCTGCCTTGCAAAACCGACCTCCGGAGACGCGAGGATATTCGGGCACAGCATAATAACGGAAGCTCACGAGGTAAAAAAGCTTATAAATGTATCTCCGCAGGAGACGGCTGTCGCGCCGAACCTCTCGGTGCGCGAAAATCTGGAATTTATCGCGGGCATCTACGGTGCAAAAAATCCGTGGGAAAGCGCTTCCCGCGAGATAGAAGAGATGGGGCTTTCCTCCGTCGCGTGCAAGAAAGCAAAAACGCTTTCGGGCGGCTGGCAGAGGCGACTCAGCATCGCGATGGCTCTGATATCGGAACCGAAGCTGCTTTTCCTCGATGAACCGACGCTGGGACTTGATGTTATCGCAAGGCGCGAGCTGTGGAACGTGATAAAAAAGCTGCGCAGTCGCACGACGGTCATACTCACGACGCATTATCTCGAGGAAGCGGAGAGCCTCTCGGACAGAATAGGTATAATGTCGCATGGTTCGCTTGTCGCCTGCGGCACGGCAGAGGAACTGATCGCCCTCTCGGGAAAGGGAAATTTCGAGGATGCTTTCGTTGCACTGGCGGGAGGTGAAAAAGCATGAAAAGAATGCTTGCCTTTTCGCGGAGAAATGCAAAGGAGATACTGCGCGACGGCGTGACGCTCTTTTTCGGCATAGCTTTCCCGCTGATACTGCTGCTTCTCATGACAGCTATTCAGGCGAATATCCCCGTTGAGATTTATAATATTGACAGGCTCGCACCGGGTGTTGCCGCCTTCGGACTGTGCTTCCTTTCGCTTTTTTCGGCTATGCTTATCTCCAAGGACAGGACAACATCGTTTCTCATGAGGCTTTATTCATCGCCGATGACCCCGTCGGATTTCATCCTCGGCTATACATTGCCGCTCGTGCCGATGGGCATAGTGCAGAGCGCCGTATGCTTCTTCGTGTCAACGATATTCAGACTTCCCGCGAGCGTGAATATCCTGCTTGCGATAGTCGTGCTTATCCCCTCGGCTCTGCTCTATATCGCAATAGGACTGCTCTGCGGCAGTCTTATGAACGACAAGCAGGTGGGCGGAATATGCGGCGCATTGCTGACGAATGTTTCAGGCTGGCTCTCGGGTGTCTGGTTTGACCTTGCGCTTGTCGGCGGCGCTTTTGAAAAGATAGCGTGTGCGCTTCCTTTTGTGCATGCAGCCGACGCCGCAAGAGCCGCGATAGCGGGCGATTATGCCGCAATCCCGATGCATATAGCCGTCGTGCTTGCATACGCGGTCGTGATATACATACTTGCCGTGGTCATCTTCAGGAAAAAGATGAAGATGTGAGTTTGCAGAGACAAATCACAGTATTGTGCAGGATTTACACAATACTGTGATTTTTTTTACACACAGGTGGGAGAGGTTCTTTATGGTTTTGCATTGGACGGCGACGGTGCCGACCCGAAAGATATATAAAGATGCTTTTCTCTTTATCGTACTTTTGGTTATGCAAAAGTACGATAAAGGAAAAGTTACTTGAGGTTATTTTTGTTGGTGAAGCGGACAACGGCTTCTTCACCTTTGCCGCGGCAAGCCGGCATTGCGCAAAAATCAGCACAATGCTGTGAATTATTGCATACAGAAAGATATAATATGCTAAAAACAATACATTTTCACTACATTTTTGGCAAATAATGCTTATCAGTTTTTTACAACATTATAAAAAAATAATCCGAAATCTATTGACAATTCCGTGCGCGTGTGATATCATAAATTTGATATTGCATGATTTGCCTATTATACTTTGCGGAGATGCTTTTAATGAACAGAGATAATATAAATAAAAATTCCAAGCATCCTATCGTATCCGGCAGGATACTTCTTGTCGGGCGTAAATGGCGCCTTTTTATGATAGATGCGCTCTGCTATTTTGCAGTATTTTTCACCATGTACGGAATAAGCTCAATACGCGGTAATGACGGAAGCATGGGCGTAAAAAAGCTTTTGATTTGCGCTCTTCTGATGTGGGGATTTCCTTTCGCGGCAAGGCTTATCATCGGTTCGTATAATTTCGTCTGGAGATATGCCAATTACAGTGCGTATCTGCGGATAGTTTTTGCCGATGCCATATGCGGTGCGGCGGCACTGCTTGTGACAAAGCTTACGGGTTGCTCGATCGGCTTCTGGTGCAGTGTTTCGGTTATATCCGTTTCCTGTGTGGCTACACTGTCATCACGTTTTCTCTATCAGTTTATTTACAGAAATTCAAATGTGCGCGAGCATGAGGAAGAGGCGCCTTCACATAAGATAGGTGTTGCCATAGTAGGCGCAGGAAGAGTCGGCGCACTTCTTGCGGATGAGCTGCTCTGCAATCCGAAATCGCATTATACGCCTGTCTGCTTTGTGGACAAAAACAGCGACAAGATCGGATCTGTCATAAACGGTGTGCCTGTTTATGAAGAGGGCAGGGAAACGATAAACCGCATGAAAAATCTCCCGATACAGGAGGTTTTCATTGCCATTCCGGATATATCAAACGAAACGGCAAAGTTGCTGTATGATATGTACAGCACTACAGGCTGTAAGGTAAAGCTTTATGATTTTCCGCTTATTGAGGTCGGAGAGGGAAATGCAGATGTTGTTCCCGAAAAACGTGTGCTTCGCGAATTCAAAATAGAGGATCTGCTTTTCCGCAAATCAATTGATATAGAAAAAACACATATGGCGGATTTCTATTCCGGAAAGACCGTGCTTGTAACGGGAGGCGGAGGCTCCATAGGCAGTGAGATATGCCGCCAGATAGCGAAGCTGAAGCCGAAAAAACTGATTATCCTCGATATCTATGAAAACAACGCATACAATATTTAGCAGGAGCTTATCCGCAAATACGGAAAGGCGCTTGATCTCTCGGTTGAGATAGCTTCCGTGCGTGACAGGGTAAGACTGGACAGCATTTTTGCCGAATATCGACCGGATATCGTATTTCATGCGGCGGCACACAAGCATGTGCCCCTTATGGAGCACAGCGGCTGTGAGGCGATAAAGAATAATGTCCTCGGCACATACAATACAGCCGATATGGCAGAGAAGTACGGCACCGCGAAGTTTATCCTGATTTCCACCGATAAGGCGGTAAACCCGACCAATATCATGGGTGCCTCCAAGCGTATGTGCGAAATGATAGTGCAGTGCCGCACCGACAGCAAAACCGCTTTTGCGGCTGTCCGCTTCGGAAATGTGCTCGGAAGCAACGGCTCCGTTATCCCGCTTTTCAAGAGTCAGATAGCTGCAGGCGGACCGGTGACTGTCACCGATAAGCGCATAATCAGATATTTCATGACTATCCCCGAGGCGAGTCAACTCGTGATGGAGGCGGGCGTAAAGGCATCGCGCGGCGAGCTTTTTGTGCTTGATATGGGTGCTCCTGTCAAAATTCTTGATCTTGCCGAGAGCATGATACGCATATCGGGCTTCACGCCTTATGTCGATATAGATATCAAGGAAATCGGTCTGCGCCCCGGCGAAAAGCTCTATGAGGAGCTTCTCATCAAGACGGAAAACTTAAGCAAGACGTACAATAAGCTCATTTTCATCGAAAAGGATGCGCCGCTTTCGCGCGATGAGGTGGAGGGCAAGATAGAAATTCTCCGCCGCGCTGTCGACGAAAGTAAAAACGGTATTTCCTCCGAAAAGATAAAGGCGGCACTCAAGGCGACCGTACCCACATACAGAGACCCTGATGAGGTCAATCTCGAGGCGGAGAAATCCGAAGAGATGATGCTGGCAGAGCATGAACAGCATGAAAAAGCTCTCGCGCTTTCCGCAATGCGCTGAAACACAATAATATTTGCCTCGGCGAGAGCTGAGGCATTGCCTTAGATAAGGAAAATTTTTATGAAAGAGATATATGAAAAGCTCGTTTCCCTCTCGGATGAGGGCTATAAAAAATTTCATTCGGCGCTGATACCGGATATCCCGCCCGAGCGCATAATAGGCGTCCGTGTGCCGCTCCTCCGTTCTATGGCAAAGGAAATATCGGTCACGCCGGAAGCGGAAGCTTTTCTCTCGGAACTGCCGCATGAATACTACGAAGAAAATAATCTGCATGCCTTTCTGCTGGAAAGGATAAAGAACTATGACCTGCTGATAGCGGAGCTGGAGCGTTTTCTGCCGTATATCGACAACTGGGCGACCTGCGACGGTCTGCGCCCGAAGGCGCTCGGCAGATATCCGCAGAAAACGGCGGAAAAAGCGCTTGGTTGGATGAAGAGCGATCATACCTATACCGTGCGCTACGGTATAGGCACGCTGATGAATTTTTTCCTCGGGGAATACTATGCTCCGGAATATCCCGAGGCGGTTGCCGCTGTAAAAAGCAACGAATACTATATAAATATGATGCGCGCATGGTATTTTGCAACGGCACTTATCGGGCATTATGACGATATAGTAAAAATCCTCGAGACAGGCAGGCTCGATACCTTCACGCACAACAAAACGATAAGCAAGGCTCGCGAGAGCTACCGCATCACCCCCGAGAAGAAGGAACATCTGAAAACACTTCGAAAGTGAACATAAAAATGCCGCCTTTTTCGGGCGGCATTTTTGATAAATCCGGTGGTTTATTTTGTTATATACACCACAGTAAGGCTCACGGGGAGCTTTACTGTGAGCTCATTTGAGAATGTTTCGCTCTTTGCGGAATATGAAAACGAGAAATTACCGGAGAATTCGAGCATATCGTTTTCATATATGCTCCTGTCGTAGAGCGCTATGCCGAGCCATGGATAATCGCTGACCGTCAGATCTCCCTTGCCCTCGCCGTAGGTATTTTCGCCTGCGGCGACAGTTACTCTCCATTCATAGCTTTCGCCCGCCTTTATCTCCCATATGTCTATCGTCTCGGGGCATCCTTTGCCGAAGCTGTCGGTGGAGTGAAGCGCGTGTCCCTTGCCGTCGGAGAGGGAAAACGCTATCTCATGATTGTGCTTGTCGCTCATGTTTTCACGGCAGGCTGTGGGCAGAAACTGCCAAAACGATTTTTCCGAGGTGTTTGTCACTTTCACATCGGCGCGGAAAAACTCATTGCTTTTCACATAGAAATCCTTACCGAGCGTCTCGCTGGAATAGCCGTATACCGTGACCTCGAGCGTGATGCCGTCGGGAGTTTCGCTGACGGAGAATGTCCGCTGCGCTCTGACTTCATCGGCAGGCGCGACAGCGGGCGGCTCGACTATGGGCAGTTCTGTGGCGGATGCAGAGGACTCCGAGGAAGTTGTTTCATTATTAGACTCGGAGGTTGCAGAGGTTTCTGCGGTGGTTTGCGTTGCCTTGGTTGATACCGATGATGTGCGCTACGTTGTGGCTTCGGGCTTGCCTGCACAGGCGGAAACGCCTGCCGCCAGAATCATTGCAAGTGCGAATGCGAAAAATTTTTTCATGGGCTTATCTCCTTTTCTTATTTTTCTTTTCATAAAGTATATAGAAAAAACCATGGCTTTCGCAGAAAAATTAAAGTAAAAATTTTGTGTAGCAAAAAAGCGATGCGGAACATCGCTTTTTTCTGTTATCTTATGTCTACGGTAACTCTCTTGCCGCAGTTATTAGCCGCGACCTTCATCACCTGTCTTATCGCCTTGGCAATTCTGCCTCCGCGACCGATGACTTTTCCCATATCGTCGGGAGCAACGGAAAGCTCCAGAACCACAGTTCCGTTTTCGGTTACTTTTTCCGCTACGGTGACGGATTCGGGGTCATCTACTATGGCGCGAGCCATATCTGCGAGTGTCTCGCTGAGATTAACCATTGCGCTTCTCCGATTATTCGGTTACGCCGGCTTTCTTGAGAACGCTCTTTGCTGTTTCTGTGGGGAGAGCGCCTTTTTCAAGCCATGCCTTAGCTTTTTCAGCATCAATTTTGATATCGGCGGGATTTGTGAGAGGGTTATAGTAACCGATTTCCTCTATAAATCTGCCGTCGCGGGGATAACGGGAATCCGCTACCACTACGCGGTAAAAGGGAGCTTTCTTCGCGCCCATTCTTCTGAGTCTGATTTTAACTGACATTTTTTGATTCCTCCGTAAAGAATTTATGATTTTATTTGTTTTTTATAAAAATTCAGCCGGCGTATCGCCTCTGACTATTTATACTTAAATTTTGAAGGGCATCTTGCCGAAGCCTTTTTTCTTATTTCCCGCAAACTGCTTCATCATCTTGCTCATCTGGTCAAACTGCTTGAGCAGGCGATTTATATCCTCAACGCTTGTACCGCTTCCCGCGGCAATGCGCTTTTTTCTCGAGGAGCTGATAATCTCGGGCTTTTCGCGCTCGGCAGGCGTCATCGAAAGGATTATCGCCTCGGTGCGGTCGAGCATCTTCTCGTCTATTTTAGCATCCTTGATGGCGCTTTGCTTGACGCCGGGCATCATTCCGAGAATGGATTCTATACTGCCCATATTGCGTATCTGCGAAAACTGGTCGAGATAATCGGTGAGTGTGAAGCGGGATTTGCGGAGCTTTTCCTCAAGCTCTGCCGCCTTTTTCTCGTCGAAGCTCTTTTCGGCTTTCTCTATGAGCGAGAGCATATCGCCCATGCCGAGTATGCGCGATGCCATTCTGTCGGGGTGGAAAACCTCGATATTATCGAGTTTTTCGCCCACGCCGATGAATTTTATCGGCTTGCCCGTGACATATCTTATCGAGAGAGCGGCGCCGCCTCGCGTATCGCCGTCCAGCTTCGTCATGACAACGCCCGTGATATCGAGCTTTTCATCAAAAGCCTTGGCTACATTGACGGCGTCCTGACCTGTCATCGCGTCGACGACGAGAAGTATCTCGGATGGCTCCGTTTCCTTTTTGATATCGAGCAGCTCGTCCATCATCGCTTCGTCGAGATGCAGTCGGCCCGCGGTATCAATGAAAACCATATCGTAGCCGTTTTTCTCGGCATGACGGACGGCATTCTTTGCTATTTTAACGGGCGAAACCTTGTCGCCCTCGGTATAAACCGGTATCCCGAGCTTATCGCCGACTATCTGCAGCTGGGTTATCGCGGCGGGTCGGTAAACATCGCATGCGGCAAGAAGCGGATTTTTGCCCTGCCTCTTGAAAAGCCCCGCGAGCTTTCCGCTCTGTGTGGTTTTACCCGCGCCCTGCAAGCCCACCATCATGATGACCGTAGGCGGCTTGGAGGCGATTTTTATCTTTGATTCCGTGGAACCCATCAGAGCTGTCAGCTCTTCGTTTACTATTTTTATAACCTGCTGATAGGGAACAAGGCTCTCGAGAACCTCGCTTCCGACGGCACGCTCGGTTACCTTGCCGACAAACTCCTTTACAACCTTGAAGTTTACATCCGCTTCAAGCAGCGCCATCTTTACTGCGCGCATGCCCTCTTTTACATCGGATTCCGTGAGCTTGCCCTTGTTTCTGAATTTTTTGAAAGCTTCAGCGAGCTTTTCCTGCAAACCGGCAAACATATATTTTCTCCATCGGGGCTACCTTTTAAATTTGCCCTCAAAAATCAGATTTTCATTTCTTCAAGCGCGGCGAGCGCTTCTTTTGCTTCTTTTTCGGTAAGAGCGGAGAGCTTCTCCGCGGCTTTTCTTCTTGCCGCCTCAAGCTCCGAGAGCTTCTTTACGAAGCCGAGCTTTTCTTCATACATTGTGAGCGCACGGCGCGCCTTGTCTATCCTGTCGCGCACGCCCTGCCTTGTGATTCCCGCATTTTCCGCTATTTCGGAAAGGGATAGGTCATCGCAGTAGTATTGCTCGAACATATCGCGCTGATTTTCCGGCAGAAGCTCGCCGTAGGTATCAAAAAGAAGATTCAGCGACAAATCCTTCTCAAACATACTGCCCTCCGTACTGTAAAGCAAATCGCTTTACAATGATATCATAAAGCCTCCTTTTTGTCAAGAGGTATTTTGAGAAAAAATATTTTTTTTAAGAAAAGCTCTTGCCATGCGGCTTTTTGCGCGCTATAATAGCTCTGTAATCTGTAAATATAAAAAGACAAGTGAGTTTTGATTTATGCCTGAGTTTATCACAAAATTTTTTGCCCCGATACAGCTTATCGGATATGTAGGCACGGCTTGTTCGCTTATCTCCTATCAATGCAGGAAGAACAGAAACTATTTTCTTTTTCAGGCGGGGTGCGGACTTTCGTTTGCGCTCCAGTTTGCACTGCTTCATTCGTATGCGGGAATGCTGCTCAATATTTTCGGCATAATGCGCGGAGTCATTTTCGCGCTCGGAGAAAAGTGCAGAAAACGGGGAAACTTTGTGCTTATAGAAGCGTGCTTTGCACTCTCGTGCATTCTGGCGTGTCTTGCTTTCGGCGAGAAATGGTGGATAGCGCTGATTCTTTTCGCGGCACAGGGCGGCGGCACGGTTGCCATGTGGACGCACAACGGAAAGACGATGCGCATAGCCCAGCTATGTCTTGTTTCGCCGATGTGGATAGTGAACAATATCTATTATTTCTCGATAGGCGGCATACTCTGCGAGGTTTTCAATATGGTTTCAGTCATTATTTCGTTTGTGCGCTTCGGCAAAACAGGCTATGATAATACTTGAGGGCTCTCAAAGAAGCGCAGACCTGAAAAGCAAATAAACTATATAGTATATCGGCAGACAGCATTTTTTTGCCTTGATTGCGGGCGAAAATGCTGTCTTTGCTTTTTTATCGGCAGGAATCCTGCGGATTTCGACGATTCTGCATCTTCTTGGCTTTGCCACGCCTCTTCTTATTTTCGCGTGCAAATTGCAAATTCCTCTTGATTTTGACAGTGAGATATATTATAATACCTATGTATATATAACTATAATGAGAGGTCTTTGTTTGCGAGATGGAAAGCGGGAAGAAGAGAATCATAACCGAAGCTGAAATGGAAAAACAGCATGAATATGCGAGAAGCATTTCCGCGATGATAAGCGGAGGCAAAAATGCCTGCGTCATAACATACGGTTGTCAGCAGAATGAAGCGGACAGCGAGCGCATAGCGGGTACACTTGCCGATATGGGCTACTGCATCGTTTCCGAGGCGGCGGATGCCGACCTGATAATAGTAAATACCTGTGCCGTCCGCGACCATGCGGAGAAAAAGGCACTCTCGATAACAGGCGGCTACAAGCACTTAAAGGAGAAAAATCCCGCGCTCATCATCGGCGTATGCGGCTGTATGGTTTCGCAGGTGAGCATGAGCGACAAGATAAAGAAAAGCTATCCATATATAGATTTTGTTTTCGGCACGGAGCATCTCTGGCGACTGCCTGAAATGCTTTACCGCACGATGACGGAGGGACGCTCGTTCTATCCAAATGAGGGAGACGCCGTGCTTGCCGAGGGTGTTCCCGTGCGCCGCGAGAGCAAAGCCCGCGCATGGGTGAGCATAATGTACGGCTGCAATAATTTCTGCACCTACTGCATCGTTCCGTATGTGCGCGGCAGAGAGAGAAGCCGACGCCCCGAGGATATAGAGGCGGAGGTTCGTGCGCTCGTCGCCGACGGCTGCCGCGAAATAACCTTGCTCGGGCAGAATGTCAATTCCTACGGCAAGGAATTTCACGGAGAGTGTGATTTTGCCGACCTGCTCGCACGACTCTGCAAAACAGAGGGCGATTTCATCATCAGATTCATGACGAGCCATCCGAAGGACGCTTCAAAGAAGCTTATCGACACGATGGCGGAAAATCCGAAGATAGCGCGTCATTTTCACCTGCCGCTCCAGTCCGGAAGCGACAGGATTCTCCGCGAGATGAACAGGCATTATGATACCGCGGCTTATATGGAGCTCATAGATTATATGCGTGAAAAAATGCCCGATATCTCGATAAGCACGGATATCATCGTGGGCTTCCCGGGTGAGACGGACGAGGATTTCGGGTGCACGCTCGATATGGTGCGCCGCGTGAGATACGATATGCTTTTTTCGTTTATCTATTCCAAGCGCGACGGCACGCCTGCGGCAAAAATGGAAAATCAGGTGCCCGATGAGATAAAGAGTGCGCGTTTTGCAAGGCTTCTTGAGGCTCAGGCGGAAAATGCACTCGCCTGCAACCTCCCGCTTGAGGGCAAGGTTGTCCGTGTTCTCGTGGAGGGCGAAAGCAAGACCGACCCGGAAATGTTCTCGGGCAGAACAGGCGGCAATAAGATAGTCCATATCCCTGCCGACGAGAGCCTGCGCGGGCAGTTTGCCGACGTGCGTATTACCAAGGCATTGACCTACGCGCTCATGGGCGAGGTCGTAAAATAACCGCAAAAACAAAGACAAATCACCTTTTTTCGGAGGAAAAGCAATGCCGACACCTATGATGCAGCAATATCTTGATATAAAGGACAAATACAGAGAATATATCCTCATGTATCGCGTAGGCGATTTCTATGAGATGTTCTATGACGATGCCAAAACAGCCTCGCGCGAGCTTGACCTTGTGCTGACAGGCAAGGACTGCGGCGAGCCGGAGCGCGCGCCGATGTGCGGCGTGCCTTTTCATGCCGTAGACCCGTATATAGGCAAGCTTGTCGGCAAGGGCTACAAGGTTGCCATCTGCGAGCAGACGGAGGACCCCGCGCTTGCCAAGGGACTTGTGAAGCGCGATGTCATCCGCATGATAACGCCCGGCACGCTCATGGAATCATCCCTGCTTGATGAAAAGAAAAACAACTACATATGCGCGATATATGCCGCGCCGGATTGCTACGGCATAGCTTTTGCCGATATATCTACCGGTCAGACCTCGGCAACATGGTTTGACGGGGACAACAGGGCGCAGCGTCTGCTCTCCGAGATAGGCACATATGCGCCGCGCGAGGCTGTGCTTTCCTGCGCGTGCTCGGTTATTCCCGAGGCTTCCGACTTCATGCGCGAGCGTCTGCGCTGTACGATAAACGAGGCTCAGCCCGACCGTTTTCGCGCCGAGTCGGCACTCTCTGCCGCAGAGGAGCATTTTTCGCCCCTGCCCGATGATTTCACGGAAAACAATCCCGCACTTCTCGCTCTCGGCGGGCTTATCTCCTATGTTGAGGAGACGCAGAAAACAAGCCTTTCCAATATTGGCTCGCTCAATTATTACCGCGACGGGCAGTATCTGGAGATAGATGTGAATACACGCCGCAATCTCGAGCTTTGCGAGACGATGCGCCGCGCCGAGAAGAAGGGCACACTGCTCTGGGTGCTGGACAAGACAAAGACTGCGGCAGGCGCGCGACTGCTGCGCAAGTTTATAGATTTCCCGCTGAAAAATCCCTATCATATCGAGCGCAGGCTCGCTTCCGTGGAGGAGCTTTACGCACGCGTCGCCGAGCGCGGCGAAATAGCGGAGCAGCTTGCGGGCGTCATGGACTTGGAGCGGCTGATAACGAGAATAGTTTACGGCACGGCGAACGCCCGCGACCTGCGTGCCGTCGCCGCCACGCTCGAGAAAATTCCGCCGATACGCGATATCATAGCTTCGTTTTCCGCGGGCGAGCTTCCCGGCATATATGCCGAGCTTGACCCGATGGAGGATTTGCGCGCGATAATAGAAGCGGGCATAAAAGAGGATCCGCCTTTCTCCGTGCGCGAGGGCGGCATCATACGCGACGGCTACAATGCCGATGTCGATTATCTGCGCTCTGTGATGACGAGCAGCAAGTCTCTCATCGACAATATAGAGGCAACGGAAAAGGAAGCGACGGGCATACGCACGCTGAAGGTCGGCTATAACAGGGTTTTCGGCTATTACATAGAGGTTTCAAAATCGTTTGTCGGAAGTGTTCCCGAGAGATATATAAGAAAGCAGACGCTTGCAAACTGCGAGCGCTACATAACGGAAGAGCTCAAGGATATGGAGGCGCAGATACTCGGCGCGGGAGAGCGCGTGACTGCGCTGGAATATCAGCTCTTCACAGATATACGCCTGAAGCTCGCCGAAAATGTCCACCGCATTCAGAAGGCGGCATATCTGCTCTCCAAGCTTGATGTTTTCTTATCGCTTGCCGAGGTGGCGCAGAGAAGCGGATATACGAGACCGACCGTTGACTACGGCGACAGGCTCTGCATAAAAGACGGGCGCCATCCCGTCGTCGAGCAGACGGCGAGTGACTCGCTCTTCATCCCGAACGATACGGAGCTTGACTGCCGCGGCAATCGTTTTGCGCTGATAACGGGACCGAATATGGCGGGCAAATCGACATATATGCGTCAGGTGGCGCTTATCTGCATCATGGCGCAGATAGGTTCTTTTGTTCCGGCGAAAGAAGCGCACATAGGCGTTGTGGACAAGATATTCACGCGCGTCGGTGCCTCGGATGACCTCGCCATGGGCAAATCCACCTTCATGCTCGAGATGAGCGAGGTGGCATATATACTTGCAAACGCGACGAAAAAGAGCCTTATTATTTATGATGAGATAGGCAGAGGCACGAGCACCTTTGACGGAATGAGCATCGCGCGTGCCGTCGCCGAGCATACGGTGAATAAGATAGGCGCGAAAACGCTTTTTGCCACGCATTATCACGAACTGACCACGCTCGAGGACGAGCTTGACGGCGTGGTAAACTACAATATCGCGGCAAAGAAGAAGCATGACGATATCGTTTTCCTGCGTAAGATAGTGCGCGGAGCGGCGGACGACAGCTACGGTATTGAGGTGGCAAAGCTCGCGGGCGTTCCCTCTGCCGTGGTAAGGCGAGCAAAGGAAATTCTCTCTTCGCTTGACGATGGCGCGGCGCAAACCGCACCTGCGCACCGCAGGGCGGAGGAGGACGAGCCGCAGATGCTTTCATTCGGGAGCATGGCGGAAAATGAGATAACGGATAAGCTTTCAAAAACGGATATCAATACGCTGACTCCGCTCGAAGCGCTGAATCTTGTATACGAACTCAAAAAAATGATACCCTGATGAAAGGATAAACGAATGGGAATAATCAATGTTCTCGATATGAGCGTGGCGAACCTGATCGCCGCAGGCGAGGTTGTGGAGCGACCTGCCTCGGTGATAAAGGAGCTTGCCGAAAACGCGATAGATGCGGGTGCGCGCAGTATCACCGCCGAGATAAAGCGCGGCGGGGTCTCCTTCATGCGCATAACCGATGACGGATGCGGAATGACTGCGGAGGATGCCGTTGCATGTCTGCGCCGCCATGCCACAAGCAAAATCCATACGGCGGCGGATCTCTCGGGCATAACTACGCTCGGATTTCGCGGAGAGGCGATGGCGGCTATCTCCGCCGTTACAGATATGCGGATAATGACGCGTCTGCGCGGCGAGACGGCAGGCACGCTCGTCCGGTGCGAATACGGAAGCGTATCCGAGGTTTCAGAGGGCGGCTTTCCCGAGGGGACTACCGTCATCTGCGAAAATCTCTTTGCAAGAACACCTGCCAGACTGAAATTTCTGCGCTCCGATGTATCGGAGGGGATAGCTGTCTCCTCCCTCATGGAGAAAATGGCACTCTCTCATCCCGAGATAGCCTTTCGCTATATATGCGACGGCGAAATGCGCTTTTCCACCGCGGGCGACGGCAACCTCAAAAATGCAGTGTATTCCGTTTTCGGCAAGGGCTTTGCCTCCCGCATGACCGAGGCTTCGGCAAGGAGCGGGGGCATCTCCGTCAGCGGATATATCAGCACACCCGAGAATGTCCGCGGAAACAGGAACATGCAGCTTTTCTTCATAAATTCGCGCTCTGTACGGAGCAGAACGATGACGGCGGCACTCGAGGCGGCATACAGCTCGTATATCCCGCAGGGAAAATTTCCCTCGTGCGTGCTCTTTCTGAAGATTCATGCCTCGGCTGTGGATGTGAATGTGCATCCCGCAAAGCTGGAGGTGAAATTTTCAAATGAAAAGGAAATCTTTGATGCCGTTTACTATACGGTGCGCGGTGCGCTTGATGCAAAATTAAACCGCCCCGCCTTTGACCTCATAAAGAAATCGCGCGAGATGACGGATGAAAAGCTTAAAGTCGTTTCCGGCTTTGCGCCGATAGATGAAAAGAAGCATACGCAGGAGGCGCTTCCCGATTTGCGCTATGCCGGAGAGGGAAAGCCTGAAGCAAAATCAAAATCGGAAACAAGAACAGAGCCGGAAGCTGAAAGCTTCGGTTCGGCGGCTTCGCGTTATGCGGCAAACGAGATAAAGCCGATATTTGCACCCGAGCGTGTATACGCCGATATGCCGCATAATAAGCCGCTCCATGAGGAGAGTACATTCTCCTATGCGGAAAAAACAGATGCAAAGGTCAGTGCGCCGACAGAATTTCAGGCGGCAAAGACCGAGCCGAAAGAGCCATTCGGCGGGTCAGTTAAAACATATCAGACCGATGTAAAGCAGAGCGACGGCTTCTACGGCGACACCGATGCGAGGATAGGCGGACATATAGCAAATGAACTTCCCGAATATCGCATAGTCGGCGAGGTTTTTGAGAGCTATATAATAATGGAGACCGAGGGTAAGATGCTGATAATAGACAAGCACGCGGCGCATGAACGCATAAACTTTGAGCGTATGAGAGCAAATATGAGTCTCTCCGACCCATATATGCAGGTGTTGCTTGTTCCCGAGGTGCTGACGCTTTCGGGTGCGGAGCTCGACGCTGCGCTGAATTTCGGCGCGGAGATAAGCGCCGTAGGCTTCCTTTTTGAGATAAGCGGCAACAACATGGTCATTCGCGCCGTTCCGCAGGATATGGGTATTGCCGATGCAAAGGAGCTTTTGCAGACGCTTGTTTCTGCGGCGGCGGATAATCCGGCGGCACTTGAAACGAAGAAACGCACGGTATTTGAGCGCGCACTCTATCAGACCTCCTGCAAAGCCGCGATAAAGGCGGGCAGGCATTACGACGATGTGCATATCCGCTGGATATGCGAAAATCTGCTCAGATACGATTGTATAAAATACTGTCCGCATGGGCGTCCCGTTGCCTTTGAACTCACAAAAGGCGAGATGGACAGGCGCTTCGGCAGAACTTGATTTTTGAGGTAGATAAAAATGTTCACTCTTATTAAAAAAGATAAAAAAGCCCGTCGCGGCAGATTTGAAACGGTACATGGGACGGTGGAAACGCCTGTTTTCATGAATGTAGGCACATGTGCCGCGATAAAAGGCGGCATTTCTACTATGGATCTGAAGGAAATCGGCTGTCAGATAGAGCTTTCCAATACGTATCATCTCCATGTGCGTCCGGGCGACAATGTGATACGCGATATGGGCGGCATACATAAGTTTTTCAACTGGGACAGACCCGTGCTGACAGACAGCGGCGGTTTTCAGGTGTTTTCCCTTGCGGGGCTCCGCAAGATAAAGGAAGAGGGCGTTTATTTCAATTGCCATATAGACGGGCATAAGATTTTTATGGGTCCCGAGGAGAGCATGCGTATTCAGTCGAACATCGCTTCCACCGTGGCGATGGCTTTTGACGAATGTATAGAAAATCCCTCGCCGCGCGATTATGTGATGAAAAGCGTGGAGCGCACGACGCGTTGGCTCGAGCGTTGCAAGGCGGAAATGGCAAGGCTGAATTCGCTCCCCGAAACGATAAACAGAAATCAGATGCTTTTCGGAATAAATCAGGGCGGCACATATGACGATATCCGCATAGGTCATATGCAGGATATAGCTGCGCTCGACCTTGACGGATATGCGATAGGCGGTCTTGCGGTGGGCGAGAGCGCGGAGGAAATGTACCGTATAATCGACGCCGTAGAGCCGTATATGCCCGAAAATAAGCCGCGCTACCTCATGGGAGTCGGCACGCCGATAAATATACTCGAGGCAGTTTGGCGCGGTGTGGATTTCTTCGATTGCGTCATGCCCAGCAGAAATGCCCGCCATGGTACGATTTTTACATGGAAGGGAACAGTCAATGTAAATAATCAGAAATACATGCGAGACCCTGCACCCATAGATCCCGATTGCGGTTGCCCTGCCTGCCGCAACTATTCAAAGGCATATATCCGTCATCTGCTCCGCGCGGGAGAAATGCTCGGAATGCGTCTCTGCGTCCTGCATAATCTCTATTTTTATAATGAACTTATGGCGAAGATACGCGATGCGATAGACGGAGATTATTATGAGGAGTTTTATCGCAAGTATATTGATATTCTCGGAAAGAGAATATAGGATATAAAAATAAAGAGAAGTCGCATGTGACTTCTCTTTATTTTTGAGATAGTTTTCTTTTATCGTACTTTTGCGTGAAGAAGAGGATGGTTCAGGGTGGCGTAGCCACCTCTGAACGGCGTCGCCGAGACGGAGGGTGTGCAATGGCGCGTGTTTTGTGTGCGAACATAGTAAGATGAGGCTTGCTTTGGCAATATGCTATAATAACTCCTCATCCGTCACGCTTCGCGCGACACCTTCTCCCACAGGAGAAGGCTGGCAAAATGTGATAGTTTCATTGAAATGAAAAGTTGCCTTTGCCAACCAAAAGGGCGGCGTAGGCAAGAGCAAAATGTGATAGTTTCATTGAAATGAAAAGTTGCAGTAATGTATTTGAAGACAGTGCGGTGCTAAATAATGTAGGCGATTTATGCTAATGGATTTGATAAGCCTTCTCCTGCGGGAGAAGGTGGCAGCCGTAGGCTGACGGATGAGGTGTCAATAACGATAAATCTTTTTAATTATGTCTGCGCACAAACTCAACTCACGCCCGTTTATCTTGTCGCTGCTCATTTCCCTTAATCAGTGGAAAAGTAAGATAAATCAAAGGTTACTTTTTGATACTTTTCTTTGCTGAAAAATACAGCCACACATTTTTTCAAAAAAATCGTAAAAAAACTTGACAATTTGTTTCTCCTGTGGTATACTCAATATGCTTTTTGAAAAGTACGCGGATTTAGCTCATTTGGTAGAGCGCGACCTTGCCAAGGTCGAGGTGGCGGGTTCGAGCCCCGTAATCCGCTCCAAAAAAATCCAAGCCTATGAGCTTGGATTTTTTATTATATATGAAATATATTGCAGGGCAAGTCATTTTTCGGCTTGCCCTGCGTTTTTTTATACAGTAAATTATTCTGTTTTTGCTTCTGCTGTGTTTTCAGGCTCGGTGTCTTCCTTTGACACTTTTTTTCTGCGGTGGAGGAATATGCCGCCTACTCCCATGATGACCGCAAATACTATGAGATATCCGAGGCATGGCATACCATGCTTGTATATACAGGTTCCGACCATTATGACGGAGCCGAGTATCGCAAACATGGGAAGAACGAAGCGCTTCCAGATATTTTCGTCCCTTGCCTTTACCATCCACATAATAAATATCGGCAGATACATGGCATAGATAGTGATTATCGGAAGTTCAGAGGAATCAAATGCAAAAATGCCGCCCCATGCGCCCGCGAGATTTGCAAAATAGAAGTATGTACCCCACACCGCGCAAACGGCAAGACCGATGATGGCGGAGTTGTTGGGCATATTTGTTTTGCCGTCTATCTGAGAGAAAATCTCATGCGCGGGTCCCTGCTTTCTTGCCGCTATGGCATAGATGCCGCGCGTGGAAGCGAGCATAAGACCGTTTAGCGTGCCGAGGCAGGAAATGGCAATAAAGAGATTGAGCAGATTTCCGAGAAAACCGCCGAAAATATTTCTGAATGCGACTGTGGCACCCTTTTCCACAAGCTCTGAATTTGAAGCGCCGCCTGCAACGCCGAGATTATATCCGACATATATCGTGATTATGATTATGCCTCCGAGGGTGAGCGCTATCGGCAGATTTTTCTTGGAATTTTTCAGTTCTGCATTTATCGATGTTGCGATAATCCAGCCCTCATAAGCGAAAGCTGTCGTACATACAGCGGCAAAAAGCAGACCCATGAAGGATTTACCCTCCGGAACAGTGGACGATGCGAAGTTTTCGATTAGTGTATGAGAAGAATTGCAGAGTCCGTAGATGATGCCGACTACAGTCATGAGAACAAGCGGGACAAACTTGATGACTGTTGTCGTCGTCTGGAATTTGCCCGCGAGCTTGGGCGAAATGCTGTTTACAACATAAGCCATGCAGAGATAGAACATCATTATAACCATGCATTCCGGTCCTATTATACAACCGCCCTCTGCCGCAGGAATGGTCATGGGGAAATTCGGATTTGCCGTGGTGAGAAATACAAGCGTATAACGTGCGGAAACCCATGCGAGAACGCTTGTCATGGCAGGGTAATAGATAAAAGTGGTAAACCAGCCCATATAGTAAGCATATTTGCCGCCCACGAGAGCCTCGGCATAGTCGACTATACCGTTTACCTTTTCGAATTTCTGTGCCATGCCGGAGAACGCGAGCAGGCAGAAGAGCATTATCGCGCCGCCGATGAGCCATGCAAGTACGCCTATTTTAAGGTTGCTTCCCGTGGCATCGAGGATGTCCTGCGCCTTGAAGAAGATGCCGGAACCGACAACTATGCCGACAACCATACATATGGCTGTAAACAGCCCGTACTTTTTAGTCAGTTTGTTTTCCATTGATTTTTTCCTTCCAAAAATAAAAAAATATATAGATAGTATACACTATGGAAAATAATTTGTCAAGTTTTTGCGGTTATAAAATAAAATTTAGCGTATTAACAGGAAAATACGCTAAATTTTATCAGATATCAAGACATATTCAAGAATTTTTGCAATGTGAGATAAGCTCGTTCATTGCGAGGATGTATCCCTCAAAGCCTTTGCCGGCTATCGTTTTCAGAGCTACGGGCGAAACATACGAAATGCGGCGGAAAGCCTCCCGCGAGCTTATATCCGAGATATGCACCTCCACCGTCGGGATGCCGACAGCCTTGAGCGCATCGGGTATGGCGATGCTTGTATGCGTATATGCCGCGGGGTTTATGACTATGCCGTCTGTGTTTCCGTAGGCGCTCTGAATCTTGTCCACGATATCGCCCTCGTGATTTGACTGGTAAAATTCGACGGCGACGCCGAGCCTGTCCGCTTCTTCCTTTATATATAAAAGAAGGTCGTCGTAGGTTTTTCTGCCGTAGATATCCGGCTCGCGTATGCCGAGCATATTGAGGTTCGGTCCGTTAATTACGAGTATTTTCATTTTTTTAGCTCCTTAATTATATTTTCGGCGACTTCTGCCGCGCTTCCGTTTCCGTCTGTCTCAATATCGGCAAATTCCCGATATAGCGGAAGTCTCGCCGAGAAAAGCTTTTCGAGTGCGCCGTCGCCTGTTGAGAGCGGTCTGCCGTCCCGTGCGAGAGAAGAGATATCGCGGTTTATAAAAACTATGCGTCCGTTCTGTGCGAGCGGGGCGTAATTTTCGGGAACGGTGACAACGCCGCCGCCTGTGGCTATCACAAAGCCGCATTTCTTTCCCGCCTCGGCTACCGCATTGCTCTCCACTCGGCGAAAAGCCGCTTCGCCGCTTTCGGTGATTATTTCCGCGGGTGTTTTGCCGCTCATGGATATCTCGTCGTCGGTATCGATGAAGCCCTTGCCGAGCCGCTCTGCGATGAGCTTTCCTACAGTCGTCTTGCCGCAGCCGGGCATGCCGACGAGAACGATATTTTCCTCTTTGCCCGAAATCTCGCGGATTATGCGCTCGTTTTCGCTGTCGGCTATCTCACATTCCATGAAAAGCTCGGCGGCGCGCTTCGCCTGCGAAACAAGCATGGGGAGCCCGTTTCTGCATGGTATGCCGCGCTTTTCAGCCTCGAGCATGAGCGCCGTTTTCGCCGGATTGAATATGATATCGAAAACATATTCGCACTCGCCGAAAAGCGATATGTCTACCGGCGCCTCACCGTTTTTCGGAAACATGCCGACTGGTGTGGTATTGACTATTATCCTGCTGTCGAGATATGGCTTTATGCCCTCGGCGGTATTTTCCTTATGCGTGAGGAGGTTCACATCCGCGCCAGCCGCGCGAAGCGCGTGGCAGACTGCCTTTGATGCGCCGCCGTTTCCGATAACGAGCGTCTTTTTGCCGCGAACACCGGCGCCTGAGCTTGCCACTGTGTAGGCAAAGCCGACGCAGTCGGTATTGTCGCCGATGAGCCTGCCATCGCGCCTGCAGACCGTATTGACCGCACCTATTTCGCTTGCGGCAGGTGTCAGTTCATCAAGATAAGGAATGACCGCCTGCTTATATGGGATAGTGACATTGAAGCCGTCAAGATCGGAGGTTTTTATGAAATCGGGGATAAGCTCCTCGCTCTCCAGCTCGTATAGGCGATATTCGTAATCGCCGAGCATGGCATGAATCTGCGGAGAAAAGCTATGCCCGAGCTTTTTACCTATGAGTCCGAATTTTTTCAAAACATATCACTCCTTTTCCGCCGGCAAAAGCGCGACGTTGTCTTTTTCCGCTTTCCACTTTTTCAGCGTGCGGACATACAGCACTATGCCGATGCTGCCCGCGATGCTCTCCGATATCGGAAAGGAAAGCCATGTATAGTTCAGCCCGATGAAAGAGAAAAACCAGAATATCGGCACAAGGCAGAATATCTGCCGTATCAGAACAAGCAATGTGCTTGTTTTGCCGCCGCCTATCGCCTGGAAGAAAACAGGTATCATCAGCGAAAACACTGCGGGAATAAAGCCTGTTCCTATTATGCGGAAGGCAACGTTTCCTATTTCATACACCTCGGCATTTGATGAAAAAATGCTTATCAGAAATCGCGGGAAGAAGCAGAAGCAAACTATACCTATCACCATGAATACAGCAGATATGGCAAAGGAAACATTCATCGTGTCGCGGCATCGCCGATACTCTTTTCTTGTATAATTGAAGCTCAGCACGGGAACAATACAGGTTTCCAGCCCGATAAGCGGGATGAAGAAAAAGCCCTGCATCTTGTAGTAAAGTCCGAGTACCGTAACGGCAGAGTCGGAAAACTTTGCGAGTATCATATTCAGCCCTACGATATAGACCGTATAAAGCGCCTGCATGATGATGGAAGAATAACCGTAAAAATATATGCGGTTTGCATAATGCGGGAAATCGCACGCCGCCGGCGGACGGCGAAAGCCCTTCACGCCGACGATGACAGCCGAAACGACCTGACCGAGCACTGTAGCATATGCCGCTCCCGCCACTCCCATTTCGGGAAAGGGACCTATTCCGAATATCATAAGCGGGTCAAGGGCGATATTTGTCAGCGCGCCGGCTACCTGCGCTATCATGGGCAGACGCATATTGCCGCGCGATTGGTGCACCTTTGACCAGATTCCCTCGAGGAAAGCGCCGAGACTGCCGATGCAGACTATATTTCCGTATATGACGGCATCCTCTATCGCCTGCGGGGATTTTGCCGAGGTCATGACATAGGGACGCATGATAAGAGCGGAAACGGCGGCAAATATCGCCCACGAGACAAGCGCGAGGATGAGCCCCGCGCCTGCGGTGCCGTTTGCCTCTTTTTCGCGCTCCTGCGCATATTTGCGAGCCATGTATGTATTGACGCCGACGCCCGTGCCGACGGCAAGCGCGACTATTATCAGCTGCAGAGGATATACCACGGTCAGTGCCGTCAGCGCATTGTCCGAATATTTGCCGACGAAAAAGCTGTCCACTATATTGTAGAGCGACTGGATAAGCTGTGCCAGCATAACGGGTGGGGTTATCCGCAAAAGAATTTTTCCTATGCGCTCCGTGCCGAAATAATTATTGCCTATAGCACTCGCCGACATGTTTCCTCCGTTTTTATACTTCATCGGATATACACAACAGTATATACTCCGGTGCGTAAAAAGTCAAGACAAAAATCGCAAAAAAGCGATCTCTCAAAATGGCGGAGAACGCTTTTTATACTTTTGTATTAAATATCGATTTGCCTGAAGGCACCTATACTTTTCATGATTTCGCGTTCGCGCCCGTGGCAGGTGAAGAGCAGGCACTGCCCGTATTCTCCGTAGAGACGGTAAAGCAGCTCCAGCGTGTTTGCAAGACGAGTATCATCAAGCCGCGCAAAGCTCTCGTCAAAGATAAATGGAGGCACGCTCTTTTTGCAGAGCAAGTCCATGAGCGCTATGCGCAGGCTGAGATAAGCTATATCCATCGTGCCTGCGGAGAGGCTGTCCACGCCGTGCGTTATCCCGTCGAAATAACTCATCGCGAAATCGCCGTCCACGCCGAGCGACCTGTATTTGCCGCCGGAAAGCTTGGACATGACCTTGCCTGCCGTTTTCGCAAGCTTCGGCGATATACCCTCGCGCAGCTTGCCCGAGGCGGATTCCATAGCCTCTATGGCGAGAACATAAGCCTCGAATTTCTCCGTGAGCGCGGCGATGTTTCCTTTGAGTGCCTCCGCTTCGGGAGCCAGCTTCACGGGATTTTCACCCTTGGCATTGAGCTCGGTATATTCCTTTTCTATCTCGTATATCCGTTCTTTTGAGGAAGCGGCGGAACGTGTTAAAAATTCATAGTCGCGCTTTCTCTTTCTGTAGTCGTAGCTTTCAAGCTCGGGAGGGAAGTCCTCCTTTGCCGACTGCGCTATCAGCTCATCGGGATAAGATGCGAGAGCCGCCGCATATTCTTCCGCCGACTTCTTCTTTTCTCTTATCATTATCTCGAGTTTTTCTATCTCACTGCGCTTCTCGTCGCATTTCGCGATAGCTCTGTCGAGCGAAAGCGCGGTATTATCAAAGATTTCAAAGCCTGCAGCCTCAAGTGCGCGGATGATGGCGGCGCTTGCCTTGTTGAGTGCGGATGATGCCTCGTCAAATTTGCTTTCGGCGCCGCGCTTGCCCTCGATTATATACATCAGCGCCGCTTCGTCCTTTTTCGAGGCTTTGACAAGCTCGTCAAATTCGCCGTAGTCGGCACAGCCGAACATGGCGCATACGCGCCGTATGCGCTTGGCATAGCCGCCTGCCATGATAAAGCCAACCGCGCAGAAAAGCGCGCAGAGAGCCGCGAGTACGGCAAAAACCGTCTTTATTGCCGCGGAGCCGCTCTCTCCTATTATGAACGACGCCACGAAAAGCGAGGCAAAAACAGCCGTGCCGATAAGTCCGATGAGACTCAGCGTCTTTCTTGATGAGAGTGCCTTTTTGTCTTCTTCAACCTTGTGCACGAGCGCATCGCGCTTTTCCGCGGAGCCGAACCGCTCGAAAACGGCGAGCTTTTCGTTCATATCGCCGAGCTTCTTCCTTGCCGCCTCCATCTCGGCGCGGGCGTCCTCGTAGCGCGCCGTTGCTATTTTCAGCTCGCTCTGATAAGCGCGCAGACGCTCTGTATATTCGCTTTTGTATATGTGCACACCGCCTGTAGCCGAGGCATCGCAGAGCTTCTCTCTCTGCGCCTCCAGCTCCTCAGCCTCGCGCTTTGTCTTTACGCATTTGCGGTAAGCCTGCTTAATCGAGAAGCGCTCGTATGTATCCAGCTCTTCTTTTATCACCGCCGCATCTTTTTCGGCTTTTTCGGCGGACTGTGTCAGCTCGCGCTTTCTTCCGTCGAGATAGATCAGTCTCGCACCGGTCGATTTCGAGGCATCTATCCTCTCCTCGAGAGAATCGAGATTTTCCTGCATATCGTGTATTTTGCCGCCGCTTTTGTTCTTATGCCAGAGAAATTTTCTCGCCTCATCGAGCTTTTTCAGCGCCTTTTTCGTTCCCGCGCTTTCGTCGCCGGAGAAGAGAATGTTCTCCGATGCTTCGAGGAGACTTCTGCCGCCTATTTTGCTTTCGCCGAGCTGGCGTATATACGCGGTGCTCTCAAATACGCTCTCCGGCACGCCGAAAAACTCTTCGCCCGGATTTTTTCCCCGCAGGCATGGATTGTTTGTTTCGTTATCATATATAGTGCATTTCTCCGAGAAGCTGACCTTGCCCTCCGCCGATGTCGTCATCACGGCGTCGCGTTCCACGCGGTATTGCAGTCCGTCCTCGCTGAAAATGATATAGCCTGCCGCGCGCGAGGCCTCCCAGCTGATGCATTTCTGCTTTTCCTCGGTTTTTGAAGGAAGCCCATAGAAAACAAACCTGATGAAATTGCATATCGTGCTCTTGCCGGATTCGTTTTCACCCGTGATGATGTTGATGCCGCCGTCAAGCTCCAGAGTCAGATTATTTATCTTGCCGAAGCTCTGAATGTGAATGCATGAGATTATCATTTTCCCCTGTCCCTTCTGCGTTTTGCGCGTTTTTCCTTTCTTTTATACGCTTGTATAAAAGGCTTTTCCATCAGCCTCTTGAATTTGAAAAAGAGGTTTTCTTTATATTTCAGCGGCGTAACGAGCACGGCATATGCGCCCGCGCGCCTTGCGCAGAGCACGTCCGTGAATATCTGGTCGCCGATAACGGCGCAACGCTCCGGCACCGTGCCGAATTTCTCACAGCAGAGCCGAACGCATTTTCCCGAGGGCTTACCGCTGCCGTATGTAAAAAAAGTGTCTATTTTGCGGCAGAAAAGCTCGACGCGTTCCTTTTTGTTATTTGAAGCGACGGCGATATTCAGCCCAGCCGAGCGCAACCCCTCTATCCAGCGGCAGACAGGCTCTGTCGGCTCCGGGTCGCCGTATGTGACAAGTGTATTGTCTATATCGAGAATTACGGTGTCGATTCCCCTGCTTTTGAGAAAATCCGCATCTATATCGTATATTCCCGAAAACATGATGTCGGGCAAAAATATATTTTTCATCTGCACCGTAAGCCCTTTCTGTGTAATCAACTGATCTAATTATACCATGAAGCAAAAATGCTTGCTTGCAAAGGCATTTTTGTGAAGCCGACAATGGCGCGGGTGCGCAAAAGCGCACGGCGGCGACAGCCGCAAGACTGCAATAGCAGGCTTCTGCGCACATTATACCATAAATTTATAAAATATACAATATAAATTTTCCCGAATTTCACGAAGTATTGACACATTTGCAAAGCAAAATTCACAATATGTGAAAAAGTGCCAAAAATAACATATGCTATCTATTCAATCATACAAAATTATACAGATTTATCAAAAAGAGATTCCATTTTCGTGTTTTTTATGATATAATATAGACAAGAAACGGGAATACCATTTTTCGTTTCCGAAATAATATGCGGGATGCCGATTTACGCATGGCATTTCTATAAAGTGGCGTGCATATGCGGCTCATCCTGCCGAAAGGATGGTAAACTATGAAAACCAGTATTTTGCTGAGGCAGGTCACACTCACCGATAATGAAAAAGAAATTATCGAAAAGAAGCTCAGAAAGCTCGACAAGTTTTTTGACGACGAGGTACAGGCATTTGTCACTCTTTCAAGGAAAAGAGAGCATCAGATTCTCGAGCTTACCATTTCATCCCGTGGTATGATCTATCGCAGCGAAGTGGAGGCTGAATCCTTCCTCCATGCCATCGACCCTGCGGTAAATATTATCGACCGCCAGATACGCAAAAACAAGACGCGCCTTGAAAAGCGCCTGCGCGAAGGTGCGTTTGCTCCGAGCCACGATTTTACCGAGACTGTGGATGAGGAAAAGGAATTCAGAATTCATAAAAAGAATTTCGCGCTCAAGCCAATGTCGGCGGAGGAGGCTATTCTCCAGATGAATCTGCTCGGTCATGAATTTTTCGTATATGAGGATCAGGAAAGTGCCGATGTAAATGTGGTATATCGCAGAAAAGACGGCGAATACGGTCTCATCGAGACGAAGAGATAATAAATAAAACAGGAAAAGGGAGGCGCTTGCCTCCCTTTGTCAAAGGTACTTTTTTAATTACGGAGTTGAAAAAAATGAGGTGTATCCGATATATTTTTGCAACCATATTACTGCTGATTTTATTGGTTATCGCAGGAGTAAAAATATTGGCTGTGAATACAGGCTTTTCTACCGAGTCGTTACCGGAAAATGATAGAAACACATTGCTTAAAAATGTAAATATATCTATGTTGGCGGACGAGCCGCCCAAAAAAGCAATTAAGTGCTTTTCTGTCAATGAAGACGGATTGGTCGCTATTGGCTGCGGTAACTCTGAAAGCAAGACGGTTTGCATTTATACAAATGACGGCGTTTTTAAGTATGGTTACAGTTTTAAATGCAGTGGCAGTTTCGGCATTGAATTTGATAAAAGCGTTTTGAATATTTATCTTGTTCGCAGTGATGTCGCAATCGCCGTTAATTCCACCGGAGAGGTCGAGAGCGTTCTTAAAATTCAAAATACATCCGAAAACAATACCTATTGGAATGACTGCATTTTTTCAACCAAGCGAAAAATCGGAGATACCGAATATTTTCTTAAAAATGATATGGGCATTTTTAATTTATTTGCATCATCATATTCTCAATTGATTGTCACAAATAAAAACGGTGAAGAAACCATTATATATGATGTAAATTCAGCTCAATTTTTAAATGCAGCAGCAGTTGCTGCCGCGGTTACCGTATTTGTTTGCTTTGCCGGAGCAGTTGTTATTTGGCGCTTCATTAAGCAAAAGCGCGATAGCTGAGCATTTTGCCATGCCGACCATCGCTTTTGCAGTAAAAAGTAAAATATAGAGATAAGCTGAATTTTCGACAGACTGAATAAATCCGCGGTTTTCGCCGCGGATTTGTTTTTCTTATTATTTCACGTCATTTTTCAAAAGCTCGGAAACCGATGTCGCAAGACCTGCAAGCGATGCAATATCGCTCGGGATGATAATCTTTGTCGCCTTGCCGTCTGCCGCCTTTCCGAAAGCTTCAAGGCTCTTTATCGCGATGACATTTTCGGTGGGTGCGGCTTCGTTTATTTTCTTGATACCCTCGGCTGTTGCTTCCTGAATCTTCAGTATTGCTTCCGCTTCGCCTTCTGCCGCACAGATTTTGGCTGCTCTGTCTGCTTCCGCGAGAAGAATTTCACGCTGCTTCTGCGCCTCGGCATCGAGAATCATTGCCTGTTTTTTACCTTCGGCTACGAGGATGGTAGAATTTTTTTCGCCCTCCGCGCGAAGAATCAGCTCTCTGCGTTCACGCTCTGCCTTCATCTGCTTTTCCATCGCATCCTGAATTTCTTTCGGAGGCATGATGTTTTTCAGCTCAACGCGGTTGACCTTGATGCCCCAAGGGTCTGTGGCTTCATCAAGAATAGCACGCATTTTTGTATTTATCAGATCGCGGCTCGTGAGTGTATTATCCAGCTCCAGCTCACCTATAATATTACGGAGAGTGGTGGCTGTCAGATTTTCTATAGCCGACATGGGGTTTTCCACGCCGTATGCAAAGAGCTTACAGTCTGTTATCTGGAAGAAAACGACCGTATCTATCTGCATTTTTACATTATCCTTTGTGATGACCGCCTGAGGAGGGAAGTCTGCGACCTGCTCCATGAGCGAAACCTTTTTCGATATCCTCTCAACGAAAGGAATGCGGAAATGGAAGCCCGTATGCCATGTTGTATGGTATGTTCCGAGGCGCTCGATTACAGCGGCACGAGCCTGCGGTACGATAACGATATTCGATATGAGAACGATGATTACTATAGCCAGAAGAATGCCGAGAATAATAATTGGTAACATAATAAACCTCCGTTAATTCTTGTCAGATTTGTCTTTTTTGCATATGAGCTTTACGCCCTCTATGCCGATTACGAGCACAACCGTACCCGCTTCGATATTTTCGCCGTCAGCCGACCTTGCCGACCATTCCAGCCCGCGAACCTTCGCCGCGCCCCTGCCCTCGATATTGTTGATATCCTCGGTTACTACGGCGCGCTCACCTATCAGCGAATCGGCATTTGTGGCGACGGGCTTTATGCGGAGCGTCTTGCCGAATATCTTTCTCGAAAAGATGAGCAGAATAAACGACAGCACCGCGAAAACGGCTATCTGTATGCCGATATTCACACGGCAGAACGAAAGAATGAGCGATACCGCGGCAGACGGGATGAACCATATCGAAACAAGCGCCAGCGTCTGCGCTTCGATAACGGTTGCCACGATGATGACAGTGAGCCAGACAAGCGTATCGATATGTTCGCTTGCCCATGTAAGTATTGTATCCATAAAAACCTCTTTTCTCCGCATTGGGAAATTTATATTATAATTATAACATAATACTGCAGTTATGTCAATGACCGTATACTATTAAATTTTATCTGCAAACTATTGAAAAAGAGAGGAAAATATGGTAATATATATAAAATATAATCCCGAAAGGAAAAAGAAATGTCATTTACACGAAAAGAAATAGCAAAAAATGTCTTTGTTAATACCGTGGCAACCGACAAGTTCAAATCCGACTTTATCAGAATAGCCTTTGTTATGCCGCTTTCAAAAGAAAAGGCGGCGGCAAATGCTCTTGTTCCTTATGTTCTCAAAAGGGGAACGGAGAAATATCCCGATATCGGCGCCATCCGCAGGCAGCTCGAATCGCTCTATGACTCCGGCATATGGGCAAATATCGGCAAGCGCGGTGATACACAGATAATAAATATAAACGCAGGCATGCTCGCAAATAAATATTCCATGGACGGAACGGACATTACCGGCGGCATGCTTGAGATGATATCGCAGATGCTCTTCCACCCCGTGCTTGAAAGCGGCACTTTCAGGAGCGAATATGTTGAGAGCGAAAAGGCAAAGCTTGCCGACGCTGTCCGCGCCGATGCCAACAACAAGATAGCATATGCAAACCGCCGCGTGCGTGAGGAGATGTACCGCGGCGAAGCCTATGCAGAGAGCGAAAAGGGAAGCGCGGAGACCATTTCGGCGCTCACACCCGAGCGCGTCTACGCGGCGTACCTTGACTTGCTTGCAAACGCGAGAATAGAGATTTCCGCCGTCGGAAATATGGATTTCGATAAGGTTACGGCGGCTTTTGAAGCCATGTTCGCAGGCGTTTGCCGCGGTGCCGGTTATGACCTTAAAACAGAGGTTGTCCGCGAGCCGAAGGGCGAGCCGAAGACTGTCTATGAGCATCAGAATATCGGTCAGGGCAAGCTCGCACTTGGCTTTCGTGCCGGCTGCTGCCGCGAGGACGATGATTTTCTCGTGATGCAGATGGTATCCGTCATTTTCGGCGGAAGCACGAGCAGCAAGCTCTTTATGAATGTGCGCGAGCGCCTCAGCCTCTGCTACTATTGCAGTGCGGGCTATGACGCGGTAAAGGGCGCGATATTCGTAAACAGCGGCATCGAATTTGCAAAGAAAAAGCAGGCGATAAGCGAGATTATCGCTCAGCTTGAGAGCGTCAAGCGCGGCGAGATAAGCGATACGGAAATCTCCGACGCGAAGAACACTCTCATAAACAGTCTGCGTTCGATAACGGATAAGACAAGTCAGATAGCGGGCTGGTGCTTTGAATGCGCGATATGCGGCACATCGGAAACTCCGGAGGAGCGCATGGCAAAGATAAATGCCATCACAAAGGAGCAGATAGTGGTGAGAGCGCAGAGCATAAAGCTCGATACGATATATTTCCTTTGCGGAACGGAGGTAGCGGAAGATGAGTGAGCTTAAACTTACCGAAAACAAGGCTCTGGGCGAAAAATATTATTATACGCACCACAAGAGCGGACTTGATATCTATATCATACCGAAAAATTTCACTACAAGCTATGCCTTATTCAGCACGAAATACGGCGCGATAGACAACTGCTTCAGGCTTGCGGGCGATAAGGAATTTACCCGCGTGCCGGACGGCATAGCGCACTTCCTCGAGCACAAGATGTTTGAAAACGAGGACGGAAGCGATACCTTTGCCCGCTTTGCCAAATACGGCGCGGATGCGAACGCCTTTACAGGCTCTGCGATGACGGCGTATCTTTTCTCCTGCTCCGACCATTTTGAGGAAAATCTCGAAATACTGCTCGATTATGTCACAAAGCCGTATTACACGCCCGAGACTGTGGCAAAGGAGCAGGGTATCATCGGTCAGGAGATACGCATGGGCGAGGACAATCCTCACCGTGCGCTCTACTACAACCTGATGGACGCGCTCTATAAGGATAATCAGATAAAGCTCAATGTTGCCGGCACGGTGGACTCTATCGCGAAGATAACCGACAAGCTGCTCTATAAATGCTATGAGGTTTTCTATAATCTCTCGAATATGATGCTTGTCGTAAATACGGCGGAAAACCCCGAGACCGTTTTGCGCGTGGCTGATAAGATCCTTCCCATTCAGGAGCCGAAGGAAATTATACGCTCGTATAACAGCGAGAAGCCCGAAGTAAACAAGAAGCGCGTGGTAGCCGAATTTGAGGTTGCAAAGCCGCTCTTCTATATCGGCGTAAAGGATATAAAGATTTCCGCAGATCCGCTCGAGAGAGCAAAGAAGCAGGCGACAGGTGATATACTCACGGAGCTTCTCTTCGGTGCTTCCTCAGCTTTCGGTATCGAAATGTATGAGAGCGGGCTGGCAAACGGCTTTGCCGCATCGTTCGATCATGACAGAAATTCATCCGTCGTATATATTCAGGGCGAGAGCGATGATCCCGAGAAGGTCTATGAAAAGGTGGTTTCCCATACGGAAGAGGCAAAGAAAAACGGCTTTGACCGCGCGGATTTTGAGCGCATAAAGAGAGCCGAATATGCTTCATATATCAAAAGCTTCGATTCCACGGAGCTGGCGGAAACCTTCACATATGCCCTGCATGACGGGCTCGACTGGCTCGCATACGGCGATATCCTCGCGGGTGTGACATATGATGATGTCATGGCTCTGCTCCCCGAGCTTTTCGATGAGAAATATTATGCGATGAGTATAGTCAAGCCAATCAGCAAGTAAAAAAGTGAAAAGGAGAAAAATTATATGAATCCCTCCGAATATATTTCCATAATATCCTTTCCCGGGCTGGGCATAGGCGAATTTCCGGTAAACCGTCTTGCCTTTCGCCTTTTCGGAATTGATATAATGTGGTACGGCGTCATAATATGCTTCGGCATCATAGTGGCTTTTTCCTACCTCGCATGGCGTGCAAATCAGGTCGGAATCAATCTCGATGCCGTGCTTGACTACACGCTCTGGACAGTCCCGATAGCGGTTCTCGGCGCGAGACTTTATTATGTGCTCTTCTCGCTGAAAGACCACAGCTACAGTTCATTCTGGGATGTGATAAGCCCGCGTGACGGCGGTCTTGCAATCTACGGCGGCGTGATTGTCGGCGCACTGATGGTTTTCCTTGTGGCAAAGCACAAAAAGCAGTCCTTTTGCATGATGGGCGATATGGTTATCCCGGGCGTCATGATAGCGCAGGCTATCGGCAGATGGGGCAACTTCATGAATGCGGAGGCATACGGCGGCGATACGACCCTGCCTTGGCGCATGGGTATACGCAAGCTCGGCATGTCGGAGACGCGATATGTTCACCCCACCTTCTTCTATGAATCTCTCTGGAATGTGATAGGCTTCGCGCTTATCAATATATTCTATAAGAAGCGCAAATTCCATGGGCAGATAATCCTCGAATATGCCTGCTGGTACGGACTCGGCAGAATGTTTATCGAAGGCTTGCGCACAGACTCACTTTATATCGGAAGCCTGCGTGTTTCCCAGATAGTGGCGGGTGTAGGTTTCGTTCTTTCTGCCGTGCTTATCGCCTTCTTCCTGATAAGGCATAAGAAAATGGCGGCAAGCGGTGTTATCGGTAAGGATGAGATAGTGGATATCACGGTACTGCTCGGTATCAAGCCGCCGAAGTCCAGTCTTGCCATGACGGGCGAGGTGCAGTTTGACACGAGCGAGTTTGAACGCACCGACAGCCTCGAGCAGTCGGAAGCAAAGAAGCGCGCTATGGCAAGAAGCCCCTTTGAGCAGACCGCGGAATTTTCCAATGATATAGCAAAGCCCGAATTTGAGGTAAACTACGAAAACGAGCAGTTCGGTACACCCGATGAATACAAGGACAAGACGGTAATTCATACTTCTTCACGCGATAAGGTAATAGCGAAAGCGGAGGAAGCGATGGACGAGCAGATAGCCGAGGAAGAGAAGGAAGAGGCGGAAGCCGATGCCAAAGCGGAAGAACAAGCCGATGAAAAAGAAGAGGAATCGGCAGAGATAGAAGCGGAGGAGAAAGCCGAAGCCGAAGCAAACGAAACTTCCGAGCTTGCCGAAAAGCAAGGCGAAAACAACGAATAATAAAGACAGACTGCTATAGCAAAATACCGGTTGCAGCGTTCGCTGCAACCGGTATTTTCTGGTTTTTACTTTATTTACTCTGCGTCGGGAGCATCATCGGGTTTTGATTCCGATTTATCTTCCGTTTCTGTACCATCGGAAGCTACTGTGTCATTACTTATTTCCGCATTGGTGCTTTCCGCCTGCTCCGTATCCGCGCCGTTTTCGAACTTTATGGTGAAAGATTCGTATGCCGCATCTGCGTCGCCGCTTTCCGGCGTTTCCTCTGCGACCTCATGCGCCTCACCCTCGATTACGGCGGGAGTGCCGTCGTTTATAAATTCGCCGAGGAATTTCGCCTTTGCGAAAACCTTGCTTCTCACTTTTTTCACCTTTGTTATAATAATGAAGAAAGCGAAAAGCACGATACCGACGCCGCTCGCGATAAATCCGATGACATAGCATTTCGGCATATAGCGGAATTCGAGCGTATGGAAGCCTTCCTCAACCTCAAATGAGAGAAGAGCGCTGAGGGTGCGGTGTGTTTCCACCTTTTTGCCGTCTACATAAACATTCCAGCCGGCATCGTAAGGGATGGTCGTGAATACGAGGGTCTGCCCATCTGTTACGGTGATTTCACCCTTGAGATGGGAATTTCCGTGTTTTTCGACATACATTCCGCAACTGTCAAGTGCGTTTATTGCTTCTGTCATCGCGTTGTAGTCAACGCAGTAGAAGTAATAATCCGATTCTCTGGAGAAATATGTCGCATCCTTTTTCAGGCGAAGCTCGGCGACTATTTTTGTTCCCTTCTTGAAGGAGCCGATATTCAGAATACCCGAGGTATCCTTGAAATATTCGCTGATGAACTTGCCGTTTACATAGAGATCGCAGGTTTTCTGGAAGTTATCGGCAGGGAAGTGAACATATATATCGCCGTCCTGCGGAGCTGTCAGCGTGAAGGTAACCTTTGCGCCGTCCGTTGCCTTGTCAAAGGTATAGTAAGGCGTATCGTGAACCTGCTGATTGCCGTCCTTGTCGATATACTTTGTCGGGTGGGTATAGCTGATACCCATATTGCAGTTTTCATAATCGATAGTGGCGCTGATTCCCTTGAAAACATTGCTGCGGAAGCCTGTTCCCGAGAGCATTTCGAGAATCATGTTATTCTGAAATTCCAGTCCCGTTATCGTTCCGCTGATATCGCCGAGGTCTGCTGTGAGTATACTCGGGCTGACACCGTATGCTATCGGCAGAGCCTTGGTATTCTGCATGGCATATATGGTATCATCGCTCTTGATATATTTATAGTATTTTGTCCCGCTCTCGGCAACGGTATATATTTTCGGGTCGAGAGTATCGTTTTCCGTTATCACATATTTGATCCCGAGCAGTGCATCGGAAAGCGGTGTGCCGCCGACATAATATGTGTAGTGGCTCTGCGATGTATAGCCGAGGGAATTCATAAATTTGATGACGGAGGAATTGAGCGTGGAGGTGGAATGTGCTATGCCGTTGAAGCCGAAAGCCATCGGCATATTGACCGCGTTTCTGTATAGCGGGCGCACCATTTCCATTCTGTAGAATGATTTGTCGCCGGCAAGAACCTTATTTACGACATCCTGACTGCGCAGTATCGCGCCTCGGTATGAGGAATAATTTTCTTTTGTGCCGTTGTTTTCCAGAAAGTTGTCATATTTTACCGCGCCGACATCCGTCTGCTCCTCTGCGATGGTTATCAGCGTGTTTGCAAACATTTCCACGCATACGACTATGGCGAGGATAAACGCCGCCGAGCTTTCATATGACCTGTTCGAGAGCAGATTGAGCACTATCACATATGCCGCAATAAGCACGAGTGTAAGGAATATGCAGGTGGCATCATCGAGCGGATTCTGCTTTGTATCCTGATCAAAAACATAATCCAGCTTCTGTATAATCATGACGACTACGGCAAGTATCGCGCAGACCGCGCCGACCTGACCGAATTTTATTTTTTCTATATGAGCCACGGCATCATATGCCATGACTATGATGAAAAACGAGAAAACAAACGAATATCTGTAGTTCAGCCAGTTCGGAGCGGAGAAGCCGTGCCATACAAGGTCTATGGCATTTATGCTGAAGCTGAAAAGCAGTACCGCGAGAAGCATGGAGGCACACACCTTCTGCTTCTTTGTGATTGCGGGAGACATATAGTAGAGCGGAATGGCGATGAGCGCGAGCAGACCGCTGTATATCATCGGAAGTCCCGTAGGACGCACAGAGTCATAGGAGCCGGGCAGGAGCTTGACGATGAGGTCAAGAAAATCAAACCGCAACGAAAAACTGTAAGAGGGATTTGAGAAGTCGGATTTACCGAAGGTGAGTGAGTAGTATGCCGCGATAAGCATGAATGCCGCGATAAGAAGCGAAATCAGAGTAAAGAAGGCAAAACGCATAAATGTGCGGAAGCCGTAGGTTTTGAAAAAAGATATTTTCTTTTCGCCCTTATATATAAGCTCATCGCGCTTGAGGCTGTAATAATAAAGGAAATAGAAAAAGGTGAATATACCGCACATATAACCGATATAGTAATTGGTTATGAAAATCATAGTAAGCGATGCGGTATAGAGAATGAATTTCCTCTCGTTTATCAACGCTTCAAGCCCCAGTATCAGCAGCGGCAGGAATATCATAGCGTCGAGCCACATGGGGTTTGCCAGCTGAACAACGGAATATGCGCAGAGAGCATACATCAGCGAAAAGGCTATTGTGTGCATCTGCGAGATGAAGCGTGTCTTATGGATATAGTAGCCGAAGGTGAGTCCCATGAAGCCTACCTTGCAAAGCTGGATGGTCATCATGGCGTCTGCTATTCTGTCCTTCGGGAAAAGCGCGAATATTATATTGAGCGGGCTCGCGCCGTAATATGCAACGATACCCATAAATTCGCCGCCGAGCGTGCGCTTCCATGAATAAAGCCAGCTTCCGCCCTGCGTCAGCAGTCGGCGTATTTCCTCATAATAGTAAATATACTGCGCCTGAAGGTCAAGCGTGAGTACGCTGCTGTTTCCGAACGGATGCGTGCCGAGGCAGGCATAAACACCGAGCAGAATGGTAAACGGCAGGAAAAACGCCGCCAGCAGATATAAATATTCGCTGTGCTTCAGACGGAACAGGAAGCGTGCGAATTTTCCCTCCGGCGGAAGCATAATGGCGATGTCGCCGTTTTGTTCTTTCCGTTTCATTTGAATATCCTCTTTCCGATAATGTTTTTGTATTTTCCGTGCTGTCCTTTTCTATAATGGTATAAGTATACCATAAATTTTGTAAATAATCAATAAGTGGGAGCAAAAAGACAGATATTTCTCCGAAAAAATAAAATAATTTAAAATCCTATAGACATTTTCCGATTTTAATGGTAAAATGTATATTACAATTACCCGATGCAAAACGGAGGACAAAATGAACTTCGACGAAAACAGAAACAACGATTACAGAAGCTACTCTGCAAATGCCGGAGGCGGGCAGGGAGCAAAAAGACCTCAGGGTCATAAAAAGATTAAATTCAAGCCGAATAAGGAGGGTATGACAGCACTTCTTTCACTCCTTCTTATTGTAGTGCTCGTTATCGTACTGCTTGTGCTCGCAATAAAGGCAATAGCAAGCAAGAAGCCCGAGAAAACGGCGGAAACCACCACCGCTGCTACTACCGAAACCACCGTCGATCCGATCTCGGTTGTTCCGGAGTGGCGCAAGAATTATGTAAACAAGCCCTATGCCACTGATGATGTTCACAAGGGCAAGCTTATACTCGTAAACAATTCCGTTGAATACAAATTTCCGACAGCCGCGGAGGAATCGCGCGATATCGTTTCTCTCTGGGGTCAGGAGGGATATAATACTAATTATGTTCTCGGCATAGATGCAAGGCTGCGCCGCGATATCATAATGCCGATGAACAAGATGTTCACCGATCTGAAAGCCGCTCTGCCGGAGACCTTTGAGACAGGCGCCGACGGCAAAACCGATAAGATAATAGTAGCCAGCGGCTATCGCGATTACAATCGCCAGCAGAGTGTTTATAACCGCACCATTGAAGAGATGGGCGAAGAGGTCGGCAAATATTACGCCACAAATCCAGGCTTCAGCGAGCATCATACGGGACTTGCAATCGACCTCAAGATTTTCACGCACAAGGGTGCGACAGTCGATTTCAACGCCGCTCAGCAGGAATGGCTTGTAAAGAACTGTGCGAAATACGGCTTTGTTCTCCGCTATGACGGCGCAAAGGTGGATATAACAAAAATTCTGCATGAATCATGGCATTTTCGCTATGTCGGCGTGCCTCATTCCGCATATATGACGGAAAACAATCTTTGTCTTGAAGAATATATCGACCTGCTCAGAAATAATTATTCTTATTCCGACAAGCCGCTTGAATACAGCTATGAGGGCGTCGATTATCTCATATATTTCTGCCCTGCGCAGTCCGGTGAATCAGTGACCTTCGTTCCCGTTCCCGCAAGCGGAGAATATACCGTTTCCGGCAACAATGTGGACGGCTTCATCGTCACGGTAACAAAATAAAATGGCACTCTGGAACCCTTGGCACGGGTGCGACAAATACAGCGCGGGCTGTATGCATTGCTATGTCTACAGGACAGATTCGCGCTTTGAAAAAGACAGCCGCATGGTGACAAAAAACGCAGATTTCGACCTGCCGGTGCGTCTTTCCCGTGACGGAACATATAAGCTTCAGCCCGACGGCGAGCCTGTATACACCTGCTTTACCTCGGATTTTTTCCTCGATAAGGCGGACGCATGGCGCGACGAATGCTGGCAGATGATACATCGCCGTCCCGACCTTGATTTTCTGATAATAACGAAGCGTATCGTCCGCTTTGCCGAATGTGTTCCCGCCGACTGGGGCGAGGGCTACGGCAATGTGACGATATGCTGCACCGTGGAAAACGAAGAAGAAGCAAAAAGGCGGCTTCCCATTTTTCTCGAGGCGAAAATACGCCGCAAAATGATAATCTGCGAGCCGCTGCTTTCGAAAATAGACCTTTCGCCTTATCTTTCGGATAAGATTGAGGGTGTTATCTGCGGCGGCGAATCGGGAAACGAAGCCCGCATCTGCGACTATGATTGGGTGCTTGACATTCGCGCACAATGTGAAAAGGCGGGCGTGCCGTTTCATTTCAAGCAGACCGGAGCAAGGTTAAAAAAAGACGGCAAGATTTATCGTATACCGCGAAAATTTCAGCATTCACAGGCAAAAAAAGCGGGAATAGATTTGAAATAACAAACCGACAGGGGCTCCTGTCGGTTTTGTTTATTTATCCTTCTGCGTTATTTCTGAAAAAAATACCCTTTGTTTTTGCATTGTATTCCTTTGCCATGATGTGCAATATCAGCTCTTCTGCGGAAGAAAACGCAGCTATTGTACATGCTGCAAAGCAAAGCACTGTATAGCAGGGCAGAGCGAGATAATACGGTATCAGAAAAACGGCAAATCCTGTTGCTTTGTTGAGATAAGTATGGAGAGAAGCAAAGCGGCGATATTTCACAGCCGCGGTTGCATATGCGCATAACCGCAGGAAAAGCACCGCACCGAGAAACCACCAGATGGCATGCGGAAGCATTTCATACATGACAGGAAAGAGTCTTATCAGCATGACAGTGTAGAATATGAGGTCTGCCACGGAATCGAGTTTGGCTCCGAAATCGCTCTCGGTGCCGCTTTTCCTTGCCGCCCAGCCGTCGAGTACATCTGTCAGTCCTGTCAGTGTATACACGATATAGTAGACCGACGAGAGCGGCACGAGGAAAAGCAAAGCTATCGCACCGCATATGCGCAGTCCTGTTATGATATCTGCAATATTTCTGTATATTTTCATTTTGCGTGACGACGGCTCGATATGATATTCATGAGAACATAAATGCCGATAAGCACCGCAATACCTGTGCAGAGAATAACATACATGGTTCCCGTTTCAACCTTGTTTCCGAAGAAATAGAGATTGCAATCGACGCTGTCGCGTATCCCTTTCAATACTTCATCGGGGAATCCGAGCTTTTTCATTTCGGCAAAAGAACCGCCTATCAGATGATTACGGATAAGGCTCGTGCCGTATGTTCCCGGGAGAAAAGAAAGTATTTTTTGCAGTCCGCCCGAGAAATTTGATATCGGCATATATGCGCCGCAGATAAATCCGTAGCCCGCGCTGACTATTGTGCCGACGGCGGAAGCCTGCCCGTCTGTGGAGAGAAAGAAATTGACGCAGGAGGAGAGTGCTGTTCCGAACATGGATAGCAGGAATACATCAAGCAGAGTAAGAAGAATATCGCGGAGGCTGAGATACCAGCCTGTAACGGCGATATATCCGAGGCAGACCGCTGTTGCCGTGAAGCTGATTATCAGCGTGGAAACGAGCGTGGAGAGGTAGTAGCCAAGTCCCATCGTGCCCGCTTTGACCGGAGTTATCGTCAGGTCATGGCGTGCACCGGAGGTTTTGTCCTTTATCATGAGCAGGTTTGAGCAGAATGCCACCGTCACACAGCTGACGGCAAGAAGCGATGAGACAAGCTGACCGCCGATGCAGCTGCTCAGCACGGCATCGGGAACGGACGCGCCTGCCGCAGCAAGTGCCGAGCGAAATGAATCTTCATAAACATTTTTCAAGAACGTGGCGTAAAGAACAAGCAGAATGAGCGGTGTGATAAGCGATGAGAAAAACATTCCCTTGTCCTTGAAATAAAGCTTCGTATTGCGCTTTACAAGCGCAAAAAGTCCTGTCATTTTTCGTCACCTCCCGTCAGCTTCTTGCCTGTTACGGTAAGAAAAACATCGTCCATTTTGCCTTTTACTATTTCGTAATCGCGGAAAAGCTCGGGATATTTCATTATCAGTGCCGTCGCCGCCGCAGTGTCCGGCACGGCTACGCGATATGCATCGCCGACAGCTTCATAAGGAGCGCCGAGCTTCTTTATATCGCTTTCGCTTATGCCGTAAAGCGAAATGAAATCGCCCGTATATGTGTTTTTGAGCTGAAGCGGCGTTCCCTCTGCGGCTATTTTTCCGTGGTCGAGGATTACAACATAGTCGGCATCCGCCGCCTCTTCCATATAATGTGTGGTGAGAAAGACCGTCAGTCCTTCGTTCTTGCGCAGATTTCCGATGACGCTCCAGAGCGTGCTTCTTGTCTGCGGGTCAAGCCCTGTGGTCGGCTCATCGAGAATGAGTATTTTCGGTCTGTGCAGAAGCGCACGTGCTATATCTATGCGTCTGCGCTGACCGCCCGAAAGCCTGCCGACGGCACGCTTTCGCAAATCCGCAAAGTCCAGCATTTCCGAAAGCTCGGAAAAACGCGCCTTGAAGGCGGCACCGCGTATGCCGTAGAGCGCGGCTCTGCTTTCGAGATTATCATAAACGGAGAGGTCGCGGTCGAGCACGGACCCCTGAAAGACAACGCCGAGCGCACGCTTGACGGAGTCGGAATCTTTATCCATATCGGTATCGCATATTGAGATACTGCCGCTGTCCTTTGCAAGCTGACCGCACATTATATTTATCGTGGTGGATTTACCTGCACCGTTTATGCCGAGAAATGCAAAAAGCTCACCTTCCTTTACGCGAAAGCTGAGGTCGTTTACCGCATGCACATCGCCGAAGCTTTTTTGCAGATGGTCTATTTCAATAATATTTTTCAAGTTGGCGCCTCCTGTAGTATAACATATTGTTATTATTGGGCGATATAATTATAGCCGACTTGCCGCTTTTTGTCAAGTGACATGTGTGAAAAAGCCTGAAAAATCAGCTGATAATATCAAAGCCCGGAATTTATCCCGGGCATGATGGTTATTTTACGAATAATTCTTTTCTTTTTGTAAAGTATTTGTAATTTGCGAACAGCATTACAACGGATATGATAACAGATATAATTGTGCTGTAATTGAACAGATTCGTTTTTGCAATTGAGGAAGCGGCTATGGTGTATACAAACGTATAAATTATATTTGAGAGATATACGGCATAGAGGAGCACGGGACCGCTTTTTTTGAACTTCGCGAGCGCAAAGCGCGTGACGATTGCCAGTACTGCGATTCCGAGCAAAACACATCCGGTTAAGATATCAAGCGGTTTCAGAGCGGCGAACTGTTCGTAAACCGATTTTGCCGTAGCCTGATCTCCGTATATTATTCCCGTGAAGTATTTGATGCTGTTGATGAGATTGGCAATAGCCGAAAGAAAAAGAATGGCATAAATCAGAGCCTTGTACCAATTCATCTGGAATTTCTGTGCCGCAAAGATGTTGCTTGCCGGCGTGCAGGCTGTCTGCTGCTCGGGGCTTGCCTGTTTTTCGGTGCTTTCGGTTTTCGGTGCTCCGCATTCCGGGCAGAAAGCATCCGATTCATTGATTTCTTTTCCGCATTTCTGACAATACATTTTTCTGTCCTCACATTCTGTTTATTTTGATGTCAAAGCGCAAAATCGGCAAAATAAATGATTTTGCGTTTTTCTTAAAATCAATTATACCATAAAACGACGGATAAGTCAATATCTATGCACAGAATTGAGAAGAATCTGACTACATTTTGACTACGGAACATGGTCAAAAATGCGAAGGATAGGGGCGGGGGAGAGAGAAGTGAAAAGTGAAGAGTGAAGAAGTGAAGAGTGAAGAAGTAAAAAGAAAAGTCGCCACTGGCGACTTTTCTTTTTGGCGGAGCGTTAGTAACGTAAATCGAATAGATTGCATAATGTTTCGTTCATAGTTTATTCATTCTAACAATTTTGAGATATTTTTTCACTTTATTAAATGTTAATGATTACGAACTACCGATTCTCCTTTTATTTCAAAGGAAATTTCTCCGTTTGTAACCACATATTTCAAAACATATTGATACCCTGCAATGGGATTCTCCATTGTATTATCTGTCTTATCAAATAAACATAGGCTCAAGGAAAACGCTCCGTCTGTTCTATCGAAAAAACTGTTTTCTAAACTCAACACGGTTTCTTTTTTATAACTATAGTTTCCGTCTGACACTGTAAACGAATAATCGTCGTTTTCAAGATTTTCTATACTTTGTAAAACCGCTCTGCTTCCATCATTCTTTGATATTATAAAACCCGCTTTATAATCTTCAAGGTTTGCAGAGTTTATCCCATAACGAACTGTAATAAAAACATCATCGAGAGAGAACGACGAAGACGAATTGATATTTGAAATCGAAAAAGAACAAAACCTTTTCTCTTCGGACGGAGTGGGTTGTGGCTTATCTTCAGGTTTTTTACCGCAACCGACAAAAAGTAAAGACGTGAATATCAATATAAATAACAAAGCAAGCGAAACTGCATTTTTTCTCTTTAACAAATGAAATTTCATTTTACACCTCCTAAATATTAGAGCATTGTAAACGGGAACAATATAAGTTTGCTCTCATCATCGTGCGTATATTATAGCATAAATTTATAAATTTTTCAACCGCTATTGAGTTTGCGGACGTAAAAATTCTGAAAAAACTTCAAATGGCACTTTGGCGAATGCTTAAACGCAGTATAAAAAATACGAACGCCGATTTTAGCGGTGTTTGTATTTTTTATATCTGGCGGAGAAGGAGAGATTCGAACTCTCGAACCGTTTATGGCGGTTACACGATTTCCAGTCGTGCGCCCTCGACCAACTAGGCGACTTCTCCATAACAAATATCAGGTGCGGTTTTTACCGCGCTTTGATAGTTTATCACAAAAAATGCCGCAAGTCAATAGTTTTATGCAATTTTAAGAATTTATTTTTATATTTTTGCGCCGGCAGAGTTCTTTTAACCGCAAAGATATGTGATTTCTATGAAGCAGTTGTCATTTTTCACAAAAATAAAGCTATATTTTTTCTATACGCAACCGAGAGTTCCGGTCATGGCATATAAAAGTAGGTTGATAACCTCCCACTCGCTATGATACTATATATTTACAATATTATCTTCTATTTAAGGAGGAAGGTATAAATGAAGAAATTTTTAGCTGTTTTTCTTGCGCTGACGATGATTATTCTTCTCGGCGCCTGCGGAAAGGATCCAAGCGAAATGACTGATTCCACAACAGAAAGTGCGACCACGGTCGACACGAAAACCACAGAAACAACAAAGGCAACGGAAACAACAAAAACAACCGGAACAACAGAGAGCACGACCGAAACTACGGAAACAACCGCTCCTCCCGTTGTTATAAAGCCCGTTGAATTTGACGAGAGTAAGGTAGTGCTCTCTTTCGGCGCCGTCTCCGACGTTCATGTGAATGCGGCGAGCGGCGACGCTGTCGACAAGGTGAAGAGTGCAATTGCACAGCTCACAAAAGAAGCCTCAAAAAACGGCGGCAGACTTGACGCTCTGGCAGTAGTCGGCGATATCGCCGATACGGGCAAGGCAGCAGAGCTGGGCTATTTCAAGAGTGCTATTGAGAGCGTTCTTCCCGATGATGTGAAAACTCTGCTTGTTACAGGCAACCATGATTCCATTATGGGTCAGTGCCTCAATCTCATGGATTATGAGCTTGCTTTCGGCGAAAAATACTTCGGCGAGGGCATTGATACAGAGGATACAAATCTCAGTATAGGCGTTCGCGACTGTGTTGTAAACGGCTATCACTTCCTCATGCTTGAGCCGGAAACCTACAGCAAGACGATGGGCTGTCCTTATTCCAAGGAAGCGGTGGAATGGCTTGACAATATGCTCCGCAAGCTCACTGAGGAAAATCCCGAGCAGTATGTTTTTGTATGCACGCATCCGATGATATACAATACCTGCTACGGAAGTGATCTTGACGGCAATCCTTCATATTGGTCCACAACATACCTTACTCCCACACTTTCAAAATATTCGCAGGTTGTGACCTTCAGCGGTCATCTGCACTTCCCGATAAATGACAACCGCTCCATCATGCAGGGCGCTTTCACCTCGCTCGGCTGCGGGTCTGTCCGCTATATGGCGATAGAAGCCGGCGGCTATGAAAATATGGCAGGAGCTACCACCATGAATGACAGATATGAGATTTCCTCAGGTCTGCTTGTTCAGGTAGACGAAAACGGCAATGTCAAGGTGACAAAGATGTTCTTCTCCGAGAATACTTCATTTGAGGAGCCATGGACTATAGCTCATCCCGATGCAGAAGGCACTCATCTGAAAAAATACAGCCGAGAGACAAGAGAAGCGGCAAACAAGGCGCCCACACTCGGCAATGTAAAGATTGATCCCAGAGAAAACACAAAGACAGGCGTAAAAACATATCTCACATTTGACGCGGCAATCGATGATGAATTTGCTCATCACTATGAAATAGAGATAAAGCACATCACGGCAGGCAAGGTAATAAATAAGAAGATTCTATCCGATTTTTATCATCATGCCAAGAGAAGCGATATGAAGAAGAGTTATGAGCTTTTCCTCGGAAATCTCAAGGACGGCAAGTATAAAGTCACGCTCACGGCATATGACTCATGGGGTGCTGCAAGCGATACATTCGTATACGAGTGGGAATCGACAAAGGGTGAAGTTACGGTGAAAAAAGCCGCGCTTTATGCCGATTTCGATTTTTCGGGCGGCACGGTAAAGGACGCGCTCGGTCGCATAGAAGTGACAAATATGGGCGCTACCGTCGAGAATGCAACGGTTATTCACGGCGGCAAAGCATATACTGCCGATGCGCTCAAGGCTTCGGAAGATAAATATGTCATCTGCAAATTCAAGGAGCTGACAACGCAGGATGCCTTCAAGTCATGGGCTGAAAACGGCTTTTCCGTTGAAGCATTCTATGTAATGCCCGCAAAGGGTTCTGTTCAGGGCATCATCTGCGGCACGCAGGCAGGCGGCTGGGGTCTTGCCGAGGATAAGACAGGCAAGCCTTACTTCCTCACAGGCGGCGGCACGAGCTACAATACGGGCGCATATGCAACCTCCGCTTCTGCAGAGCTTGTTCATGTTGTCGGCGTATACAGCATTTCCGACGGAAAATGCTATATCTATGTAAACGGCAAGCTGAATGCTTCGGTTGCCATAAACAGCACCTTCAAGGTCGGTGCAGACGGCACATTCAATTATTTCTGCCTCGGCAACGATATCACCAAGGGCAATGTCGGCGGCGACTTCCCGACAAAGGGAATGACTATGGTAGACGGCAAAATCTACACCGGCGCACTCACTGCAGAGCAGATAGCGGAAGCGTATAATTCCGCACTCAAGCTGCTTAAATAAATCACACGGAAAAACAGGAGTATCAAGGTGCGCCTGCCACAAAATGTGCGGACAGTACCGAAAACGCCTGTGGCAGAACAAATAAAAGATCAGGCAATGAACTGACATCGCTTTTCGGGCGGTGTCAGTTTTGTTTTAAGTCGGATACGTTCTTTATTGCAGAAGCAGATACACCGATGAGAAGGCGAGCCTCCTTACAGGTGCGGGTTTTCACACGATAAACAGGATGGGATTTTAATGTCCGTTTACCGCTGCAATAACGAGAGAATATCTATAAATCAAAAAGAATGAGCCCGGTTCAATACCGAGCTCATTCACAAGCAATTTAATATTTAATTTCTGTCTTAATTTTGGGGTTCTCTGCATCGCAGTACGCCCGTGTTTAATTATGTATTTTATATTTACTGACGGAGGATTATTTTGCTTCCTCATCGACAACATCTTCGCAGGGCTCGTCTTTTCTCTTGCCGTTTGTAAGAAGATTTACGAGTATGCCGAGTATGAGCGCGCATGCGATGGTGGTTATCGTTACCTTGCCGAATGTGAGGGAAAGACCGCCGATACCTGTGATGAGTATTGTGGAAGCCACGAAGAGATTTCTGTTATCGTTGAGGTCGACAGGCTGGAGCATCTTGAGACCCGATACCGCGATGAAGCCGTAGAGCGCGATGCACACACCGCCCATTACACAGGAGGGGATAGTGGAAAGGAAGGTTACAAAGGGAGCGAAGAATGAGACTACTATTGCCATTATCGCGGTGGTAAGTATCGTTACCACGGAGGCATTGCCGGATATTGCGACACAACCGACGGACTCGCCGTATGTTGTGTTGGGGCATCCGCCGAAGAAAGCGCCTGCCATTGAGCCTACACCGTCGCCGAGGAGAGTTCTGGAAAGTCCGGGGTTTTCAAGCAGATCCTGCTCGATGATGCTGGAGAGGTTCTTGTGGTCTGCGATGTGCTCTGCGAATACCACGAGTGCTACGGGAACATATGCCACTGCTATGGAAGCTACATAGGCACCGTTGATTTCCTTTACGCCTTTGAGAGCCTCAATGAATGTGAAGTCGGGATACCACTGCATATTCTTGAAAGCGGAGAAGTTTATTATCTGAAGAGCGGCTGTATCGGTTAAATTACCGATTACCGTGAAGATTGCGGCGAGACCGTAGCCTGCCACGATACCGATTATGAAAGGAATCATTCTTGCCATCTTCTTGCCGAAAACAGAGCAGATGATGACTGTTGCGAGGGTTACGAGACCACAGAGGATGCAAAGGCAAACAGATGCGCTCTGTACTGCCGCTCCATCGACCATGTGAGTTACATTGCCTTTCTGAAGGTCGCCTACGGCGTTACCCGCGAGCGAAAGACCGATGATGGAGACTGTAGGACCGATTACTACTGCGGGCATGAGCTTATTTATCCAGTTTACGCCTGCAAGCTTGACTATGATTGCGAGAACAACATAAACGAGACCTGCGAAAACCGCACCGAGGATAAGACCTACATATCCGAGCGAAGTCGAAGCCGCACCTGCGAAAGCAGAGAGCATGGAGCCGATGAATGCGAATGAGGAGCCGAGGAATACAGGGCTTCTGAACTTGGTAAAGAGCAGATAAACAAGCGTACCTACGCCTGCGCCGAAGAGTGCTGCCGAGGACGACATACCGTTACCGACTATGGCGGGAACGGCTATCGTTGCCGCAAGAATCGCGAGCAGCTGCTGGAATGCGAAAACGAGCGTCTGCCCGAATTTCGGCTTGTCTTTTACACCGTAAATTAATTTCATTTGTTTTTCCTCCGTGGTTTTTTTATAATTTAAGCGCAGAGCGCATAAATTCATTCGTCAAGCGGGCTTATTTCCACACTCATTTCGCTGTCGAAAGGGGGAATCTTCAGCGCTATCTTCTCGGAAAGGGAAGTCGGGATATTTTTGCCTACATAGTCGGGCTTTATGGGAAGCTCTCTGTGCCCGCGGTCAATAAGAGAAACAAGCTGTATTCGCTTCGGTCTGCCGATATCGAAGAGCGCGTCTATCGCGGCGCGGACCGTTCTTCCCGTGAATATGACATCATCGACTATGATGATTATTTTTCCGTTTATATCGAAATCGATTTCGTTCCCTTTGATTTTCGGCATATCGGAAAGCTCGGAGAGGTCATCGCGGTAGAGTGTGATATCGAGCTTGCCTACGGGAAGCTTCACTCCTTCAAAACGCTCTATATTTTCCGCTATCCTTTCGGCAAGCGGAACGCCGCGGCGAAGCACGCCGACGAGAGCGACCTTATCGAGATTTTCGTTTTTCTCGATTATTTCATGCGCTATCCGTGCAAGCATACGCTCTATGGCAGATGAATCGAAAAGAATTTTTCCCATGATACGCTCCTTTTTTGCAAAAATAAAACCTTGCCGGAAATCGGCAAGGCGCAAATTTACATAATAAAAGTATATGGCTATACTTTCTGTATATAATCCCCTTGTCGACCTCTCTGTGCCGAATTAAAAAGGTTTTTTCAAATTTCTCAAAGATTATATCACAAGTTTCCGCATTTGTAAAGGGGTTTTTGAAAAAAAGTTCATATTTTCTTCAAAAAAATTCGCCGCGTGCTTTGTGGCGGTAGTATATTGACTTTTTGCTCTTTCGCGTGTATAATAAAGGAAAGACAAAATCAGGTATTTTTTTCAGGAGAGATATATGGCAAAAAGGTTAACTCGCCACATAGCGAGAGAAAGTGCGGTCAGGCTCGTATATGCCTGCTCCGTAAACAGGGACGAAGATCCGGAAAAGTTTCTGGAGCTTGCCGTTTCGGAGCATGAGCTCCCGGCAGATTCATTTACAAAGGAGCTTTTTTTCGGAGTCTGCAATAACCGTGAGAAGCTTGACTCGGTCATCGCGGAGAATGCGACAGGCTGGAAAATAAGCAGAATTTCAAAAATTTCGCTTGCCGTCATGCGCGTGTGCGCATATGAACTGCTCTATACGGATGTTCCTGTTGAGATAGCGATAAATGAGGCTGTCGAGATAGCAAAGGCTTATGACGACAGCAAGGCGCCTTCCTTTATAAACGGTATACTCAATGCCATAGCCAAATCGGCAAGGGACAAAGCGGCGGAAGAGAGCACCGCGGTTCCGGAAGCGCAGGCGTCGGGGGACGGGGAATAAATGAGAGTTCTCGGCATAGATACAAGCAACTATACAACATCTATAGCGGTTGCCGACGAGACGGGATACCGACACGGGAGAACAATACTTGAGGTAAAAACGGGGGAGCGTGGATTGCGGCAGAGCGACGCTCTCTTTTTGCATACAGTAAATCTTCCTCGGCTCTTTTCGGAGCTTGATATCGGAAAGACAGATGCCGTTTCCTACAGCGAAAAGCCGCGCGATATCGAAGGCTCATATATGCCTTGCTTTCTCGCGGGCAAAGCCGCCGCGACGGCGGCGGCTTCCGCCGCAGGCGTGCCGCTCTTTGCCTTTTCCCACCAGGCAGGGCATATCATGGCGGCGCTCAAAAGCTGCGAGGCGGGCGAAGAAGCGCTCGGGAGAGAATTTCTCGCATTTCATATCTCGGGAGGCACGACGGAGCTTCTCCATGTGAAAAGGAAAGCTGTCGGTTTTGATGTCGCCATAGTCGGCGAGACGTTGGATATAAACGCGGGTCAGCTTATCGACCGTGCAGGCGTGCTGCTCGGGCTGAAGTTTCCCTGCGGCATGGAGCTGGAAAAGCTTGCCGTGCAAGGAAAATCGGCGAAGTTACACACTTGTATAAAAAATGGCAGCTGCAACCTCTCGGGTGCGGAGAATAAAATTATACAGATGTATAACTCTGGCGAAGCGGCGGAAAACATCGCGAGATACGCGATAGATTTCGTCTGCGAGACGATACTCGGGATGAGCAGATACGCAAGAGAAGCACACCGGAGCCTGCCGATACTTTACGCAGGCGGCGTGATGCGCGACAATATAATAAGAGACAGGCTTACGGGCGAGATGGAGAATATTTATTTCGCCGAAAACGAGCTTTCCTCCGACAATGCCGTCGGCACGGCATATCTCGGGCTGGAAGCGCTGAAGGAGGGAAGATAATGGCGGAAGAGCGACAGGTCTTTACCGTTACGGCACTGAATGAATATATAAAAATGAAGCTTGAAACGGACGAAGCGCTGATGCGTGTTTTCATCCGCGGCGAGATATCGAATTTTACCAATCATAAATCGGGGCATTTCTATTTCACCGTCAAGGATGAGACGAGCCGCATCGCCGCCGTAATGTTTCGTTCGAGTGCCTCAAAGCTCGCTTTCATTCCCGAAAACGGTATGAAGGTGATAGTCGGCGGCAGAGTCAGCGCATATGTTCGCGACGGTCAGTATCAGATTTATGTCGATACACTTGAGCCGGACGGCGTGGGTGCGCTCTATATCGCATATGAGCAGCTCAAAGCCAAGCTCGGCGCAGAAGGGCTTTTCGATGAAGCAAAAAAGAAGCCACTGCCGCGATATCCGATGCGCATAGGTGTCATCACCTCGCCGACGGGCGCGGCGATACGCGATATCATAAATATACTCGGCAGGCGTTTTCCGATAGCGGAGGTCGTGCTTTATCCGTCGCTTGTGCAGGGAGAGAGCGCCGCACCTCAGCTGATAGAAGGACTGCGGTATTTCAATGAAAAGAAGAATGTGAATGTCATTATCATAGGGCGCGGCGGCGGCTCACTCGAGGATTTGTGGGCTTTCAACAGCGAGGCGCTTGTGCGCGAGGTCGCGGCATCGGAGCTGCCCGTCATCTCGGCGGTCGGGCATGAGATAGACTTCACGCTCTGCGATTTTGCCGCCGACAGGCGCGCGCCGACACCTTCCGCCGCGGCTGAACTGGCTGTGCCGGAGAGATATGAACTGAAGCGCAAGCTCGGCAATGTCACGGCGCGGCTCGAGTTGCTCGAGGGCAAGAAGCTGGAGCTTCTGCGCAGTACGCTCGAGCGCATGAAAAAGAGTCGGGCTCTCACCGACCCGCGCAATTTCATAGACGACAAAAGAATGGCTCTCGGCATTGCCGAGGATAAATTATACAATCGTATAACATTCCTTCTGGAGCGCAAAAAGTCAGCTCTGGCAGGCAAAACGGCAAAGCTGGACGCGATGAATCCGCTCTCCGTGCTCTCGCGCGGATATGGTGCTGCTTTCGCTTCCGACGGTACGGTGATAAGAAGTGCCGCGCAGGTGGAAAAGGGAAGCGATATATCGCTGATGCTCTCGGACGGCACCGTCAGAGCGACGGTATGCGACATAGTGATGAACGAAAAGGAGAAGATATAAATATGGAAAACACGGAAAAGAAAATGACATTCGAAACGGCGCTCGCAAGGCTCGAGGAGATTGTGCGCACAATGGAAAGCGGAAGTGCAAAGCTCGATGAGTCGCTCGCTCTTTTTGAGGAGGGCGTGGGACTTGTCAAATTCTGTACGGGCGAGCTTGACAATGCCGAGCAGAGAGTGAAGATTCTTCAGGCGGGCGAAGAAGGAAGCCTCGTCGAGAAGGATTTTGCAAAACCCGAATAAGGAATGAAAATACGGAGGATATACTATGGAAAAATGCAGGGAAGCTGATATAAAAAAATTACTTTCGGAAAATGCCGCGGCTGTCGAAACCGAGCTTGAAAAATACCTGAAAACGCCCGATGCGGCGCTCGAAACGCTTTATTCATCCATGCGCTACAGCGCGCTCGGCGGAGGAAAGCGCATACGCGCCTTTCTCGTAATGCAGTTTTGCAGGCTTTTCGGCGGAATGGACGCCTCGGCTATGCCTTTTGCCTGCGCTATAGAGTGCGTTCATGCGTCATCGCTTGTGCATGACGATATGCCCTGCATGGATAATGACGATTACAGGCGCGGCAAGCTGACAAACCATAAGGTTTACGGCGAGGATATAGCGCTCCTCTGCGGCGACGCGCTGATAACAAAGGGCTATGAGCTTGCTTCGGAAAATGCCTTTGTGGAGCCGAAAGCCGCGCTCTCCGCGACAAATATGCTTCTTGTCTGCGCGGGTGCGCTCGGCATGATGGGCGGGCAGGAGATAGACCTGCTCGGCGAGAAAAAGGCACCCGATTTCAAGCTTCTCCTGAAAATGCACGATAAGAAAACAGGTGCGCTGATGAGAGCATCTGCGCTTCTCGGCTGTCATGCGGCGGGACTATATATCTCCTCAGACAAGCGGCTCCATGATGCGGCAAAATATGCCACGGGCATAGGACTTGCTTTCCAGATAATAGACGATATCCTCGATGTTGAGGGCGATGCGGCACTTCTCGGAAAGGCTACGCATGCCGACGCCAAGGAGGGCAAAACGACATTCCTCTCGTTCATGGATGTGGCAAAGGCACGCGAATATGCAAAGCGCGAAACAGAGGCGGCAATAGCGGCTATCTCGGGCTATTCCGGAAGCGAAGTACTCTGCGAGCTGGCAAGCTACCTGCTTGAGAGGAAATATTGAGCGATAGCTTTTGCAGGCGGTTGACAAACAGATAATGTTAGTGTACAATAACAAAATAATATACATAACCAAAGAGATGACAATTGTATTAAGAAAGGAAAATATATGCAAAGAATATATATAAAAGATATCCGTGATAATCTCGAAAAAAGCATTTTGGTTCAGGGCTTTGTCGAAAATTTCCGTGACGGTAAGGCGATGTGCTTTATAGTTCTGAAGGATATTACCGGTAAGGTGCAGATAACCATAGAAAAAGAGGGACACGAGGAGCTTCTGCCGGCACTCGGTCAGATTACCCCCGATTCCGTAATATCGGTAATCGGTGTGGCGCATGAAAGCGAATATGTAAAAATGGGCGGAATTGAAATAATCCCAACCGAAATCAAGGTTGAGTCTGTAGCTGCCGCTCTTCCCATACAGCGCGAAGATATTCCCGCTACCAAAAAGAAAGCTGCCGTAGCCCGTTCCGGAATTGATGACCGCATGGATTATCGCTGGATAGACTTGCGTACAGATCGCAACCAGCTGATCTTTAAGGCGCAGACAATTTTCACCAAAGCCATGCGCGATTTCCTGTATGAACGCGGATTTCTGGAGATACATACGCCAAAGCTTATCGGTGCGGCGAGCGAGAGCGGCTCGGAGGTTTTCGAGGTCAAGTATTTTGACCGCAACGCTTATCTTGCTCAAAGTCCTCAGTTTTATAAGCAGATGGCAATGGCAAGCGGTTTTGACAGAATTTTTGAGGTCGGTCCCGTATTCCGCGCAGAGAAATCTTATACCAATAAGCATACCACCGAGTTCACCGGCTTCGACTTGGAATTCAGCTATATCACCTCCTTCCGCGATGTTATGAAAATGGAGGAGGAGCTTCTTACCTATGCTTTGGCAAAGGTAAAGGACGAGCTCGGAGACCGGATAAAAGAAACATTCGGCATAGAGGTAGTGGTTCCCACCACGCCGTTTCCCGTTATTACTCTGGCTGAATTATATGACAATCTGGAAAAGGATTTCGGTTATACGGTTCCTGATTCCGAAAAGGGTGATCTGACTACCGATGCCGAAAGGCTCAGCTATGAGTGGGTAAAGCGCAAATATAATCATGAATTTCTCTTTATCACCGACTATTCTGCTGAAAAACGCGCATTTTATCATATGCGTGATGAGCATGGTGTTCCCGAGGGCTATGACCTTATCTGGCGTGGAGTTGAGATTACTACCGGCGCACAAAGAGAACACAGATACGATGTTCTGAAAGCACAGGCAGAAGAAAAAGGATTGGCGGAGGATGTAAAATTCTATCTTGAATTTTTCAAGTACGGTTGTCCTCCTCACGGCGGATTCGGTTTGGGCGTAGACCGCCTTACCATGCTCCTTACGGGTCTGCATATCAACGAAGCGATGTTTCTTTTCCGCAGTCCCAAGCGTCTGACTCCGTAAATTTTATCAGCCCGCTATTATATATTGAGAGACGAGCAGACTTGTGAAATTTTGCGTAAAGGTTGAAACTGATATAAAGACAGGCAAAACCGATTATAGATTCGGAGGGAAAAATGAAGCAATATTATTTGTGCCCAAAATGCAAATCCGAAATGCTGCTTCCTGCATGCGGCAGTTGCGGATATGAGCTTCCTCTTATCAATTCCATATACAGATTTTGCGAAGGCACACCCGTCAAACTTGAGGGAAGCCGAAAATATATAGGATATGACGATATAGGAGAAGATTTCGAGCCTGAGATTACATATTGGAATGCAAACAATACGGAGCGCTATGGGGTATATGCAGCCTGTGCTGATTTGATTGCCGATAAGTTCGGTACGGAAATCAGCGTTCTCGATTTGGGAGCGGGTTTGGGTACTGCCGCTATCCCTCTTGCCAGAAACGGCATCTATACGATTGCCGCCGATATATCGACCGTTATGTTAAGCACAGCGGCAAAGCGCGCCGGAGGGCAATATGATAATCTTATTCTTGCGCAAATGAATGCATATGATATTATGCTTCCGAGCGAAAGCATCGACATAGTAGTCGAGAATGCGATGATACATCTTGTCGATGAGCCGGAGCTTGTCATAAAAGAGATAGCCCGCGTTTTAAAGTCCGGAGGAAAGCTTATACGGTATTCCTCTGTCGGAATGGCTCTGACCAAAGAAGAAAAAGAACAAAATAAATACTGCAATTCGGTACTGTCTGATATCAGCAACTATTATTATAAATATCTTGAAAGCCATAATTATCAAAGCACGGCTTTTAATGTTGATTACAGAACATCTCTTCTTCAATACTTTGAGTCCCCATACAGTGAAATTGCCGAGGGGTTTGAAGAAGTTTTTACCGATAAAATGAAATTCAGATTACACAGAATGAAACATGGCGCTCACTCCGATCTGCAGGGAACAGCTAAAGAATTGATCGATGCCGCATGGCAAAATACGGACGATTATGCGCGGAAGAAGTATGGTCAAGATTATGCGGATATAAAAGGATTTTCAAAATACGGTGCGGCATTGGATATATACACGGTAAGGAAATAAATTCAGCCTCGGTGGGGAAATTCCCGCCGAGGCTGTTTCACATGCAGTCGGAAAATTATATGGATGCGGGCTGAAAAGTTTAAGTTTTTTCTGCTTTTCAGCATTGAAATTCGGATATTCGACAGAGACAAAAAATCCGAACGCCTCTCCCATTCGGAAAGCGTTCGGATTTTTCGTATGTGGTCGGAGTGAGAGGATTTGAACCTCCGCGCTGCGCGCCCTCCACCGTCGCTAAGCCTTTTCGCGCGTGCGGGCAAGCCATACTTCCGAAAAGGCAAGCTCCCGGCGGTTTCGGCTTCGCGAAAACGCCATGCCGATGGCGTTTTCTCTCGCCTACCCTTGGTCCCGAGGTTCGGGACGCCCGAGACCGGAGGTGACAGCTTTATTCATGCATAAAAAAAGACGGCAAAAAGCCGTCATTTTTATGGTCGGAGTGAGAGGATTTGAACCTCCGGCCTCTTGGTCCCGAACCAAGCACTCTACCAAACTGAGCCACACCCCGAAACGCATTTCTTTCAAATGCGGTATATATTATACTATAAACCGTTGCAAATGTCAATAGTAAAAATCAAATTTTATTGGGCTTGCGAAGCTATATAATAAGTTTGACGGTTTCAGCGGTTTACATATGAAATCATTCTGCAGATATAATGACTTTACAGTAAATAAGTCCGGTAAACACCGGACTTATTTTATCTTTTTGCTTTTAATAGGGCTATCAGCCTATAGTATAAACAAACTTATACACTCCGCCGTCCTTGAGTTGGAGAGAGCTTGCGCCGACCTCGCTCATTTTGTCGCCGTCATAGAGTGCCCACCATGATTTATTTGCGGCAAAATCTGCTTTCAGACCGTCTACAGTGTCTATCATCAGACCCCATTCGCTGTCAGAGCCGGAAACGAGCTTCTCATCAAGAAGCGCATCTGCGAGATTTTCGCGGTCTGTCTTGATATTGAATGTTTTCTCTTCTGCCTTATCGTTTACCACTATAACCGTAATGGAATACTTCTTCTCAACCTCTTTTTCACCGCACGCCACGAAAAGGCATGAGAGCGCAATCATCATAACAGCGAGCAGAAGCGCCGATATTTTTCTGAAATTTTTCATTTTTGTCTTTCTCCTTTTTTGCCCATAGGCTTTCATTATATTTATTTTACCATATACGTCTGCTTCGGTCAATAAAAATAATCCGCTCTTTTTGGTAATAATCAACCATTTTCACATATTATATTTTTTTGCAAAAATGCTTTACTTTTTCCTTTTTTTGTACTATAATTTAATATATAAACATTTATTTCAGAAAGGCAAGTAAATATGAGGCAGTATCTTCTTCCCGAGAAAGGCAATTTTTATAAAGCGAATATGCATATGCATACAACGGTATCCGACGGCTGCTGGACACCCGAGCAGGCGAAGGAGGAATATAAGAAGCGCGGCTATTCCATAATGGCATATACCGATCATGAGGTTATGATACCGCATGATGAGCTCAACGATGAAAACTTTCTCACTATCCTTTCCACGGAAATAGCCGTAAATGCGCCTTGGAGTGAAAAAGGCTTTTGGTATGTTCCTACATATCATATAAATATATATGCAAAAGACCCGCATGAAACAGTAAACCCGCTTTTCACCGAGGAAAAGGTTTTCCCGAAGTCACGCGAGCTTGTGACAGATGAGATGCGAAAGATACACTATGAGCGCCACTACAGCGTAGAGGCTATGAACGAAATGATAGCAACGGCAAATAAGGCAGGCTTTCTCGTTTCATATAACCATCCTTTCTGGTCCATTCAGGGATATGAGGATTATATCGGGCTTGAGGGCGTATGGGGAGTAGAGCTTGCCAACTACGGCTGTTTCCGCATGGGATATCAGCTTGACAACAGCATGCAGCCCATAGACGATATGCTGAGAAAAGGCAAGCGTGTTTTCCCGCTGGCAACCGATGATGCGCACAATCCGCCCGATTGCTTCGGCAGCTTCATAGTGCTGAAAGCCGACAGGCTTGAGTATCATACGGTAATGGACGCTCTGGAGCGCGGCGATTTCTATGCTTCGCTCGGTCCCACAATAGATGAGCTTTATATTGAGGACGGAATAGTTCATATTTCCTGCTCGGAGGCAAGACTCATTTCGCTCACTACGGAATGTCGTTTTGCCGCATTCGCCGGAGATAATCATGAAAAAACTCTGACGAGCGCCGATTTCAATATAAACAAGTATCTCGAGCTCAGTCGCGATACGGCGAAGAAAGGACTTCCCGCAAAGCCTTATTTCCGCATAACCGTGCAGGATAAAGAGGGAAGAACAGCCCATACGAGAGCATATTTTGCAGACGAGCTTCTCTGATTATTGCCCATTAAGAAATAACAAAAAGGACTGCGCAGTCAGCCCTTTTTGCAATTGATAAAGGAGGTGCGATATTGAAATTCGCAAGGAAGCTGATAGCTCCCATAATATGTATTGCTTTTATCGGTGTCGCTCTCCTGTCCAATGCCGCGAAAGTCGGCGGCTTTATACCGAAGGCTTTCAAAGCACTTGCACCTGTTTTTGCGGGCTTTTGCATTGCCTTCGTGGCAAATCTTGTCCTCGGCAGGTTTGAGAAGCTGTGGGACAGGATTTTCAAAAAGAAAAGAACATCATGCCGAGTCAGGCGCGGGATATGTCTTATCCTCAGCGAGATAATCATTCTGGGGTCGTTTTCACTCATATTTTTCGTTGTTATTCCTCATCTCGCGGGAGCGATATCATCGTTTGTGGCAAACCTTTCCGTCTATGCGGAAAATCTGCGGCATTACTGGGAGAAAATAAGCGAATTTCTCATGCACTTTTCGATAGCACTGCCGGAAATACCGCAGGAGCAGGACAAAATAATCGAGTCTATAACGGGATTTCTTTCACAAAACGGTAATATGCTCGCGGATAAGGCTTTCGGTGTCATGATAAAAGCGGGCAACGCCATTGTCTCGCTAATCGTGGCGTTCACTATCTCGGTTTATGTGCTTCTGCGAAAGGAACAGCTCGGCGCACAGCTTCGAAAGCTGATACATGGCGTATTTTCAGAAAAAAACTACAGAAAAATCTATGACTTTTTCGCGCTCTGCAATGATTGCTTTTCAAACTTCGTGACAGGTCAGCTTGCCGAGGTTTTGATAAACGCTCTGCTTTGCCTTGTCGGCATGCTGATACTGCGCATGCCCTATGCGCTGATGATTTCCGTCCTCGTAGGCATAACGGCGCTGATACCGATTTTCGGTGCCTTCATCGGTTCGGGTGTCGGTGCACTTCTGATACTGCTTGTAGACCCGATAAAGGCGATATGGTTTGTGATATTTATCATCGCGATGCAGCAGGTGGACGGAAACATCATATATCCGAGAGTCGTCGGCAAATCCGTGGGACTGCCGAGCATGCTTGTTTTTGTGGCGGTGACCGTCGGCGGCAATGCCTTCGGAATACTCGGCATGCTTTTTGCCGTCCCTGTCTGCACTATAGTATATACCTTGCTCTGGCGTTTTATTGATTCCAGAGAAGCGAAAAAGAGCGGGGAAGCATCAGAGAGCGGGGAAGCATCGAAAAGCAGTGGCGCGTGTGAGCATCAAGCCGGAAATCATGAATAAAAAATGAAAACGGAGATAAAAATATGGAAGAAGTAAAGGCAGGCAGATACAGACATTTCAAAGGGAATGAATACGAGGTGCTTTTCATAGCGAAGCACTCGGAAACGCTCGAGCCGATGGTGGTATACCGTGCGCTCTACGGTGAAGGCGGAGTGTGGGTTCGTCCTCTCTCCATGTGGAACGAAACGGTCACTCACGAGGGCAAAAAGCAAAAGAGATTTTCCTTTATAAGCTGATTTATCTGCAATATTATGATAATAATATATTCATAAAACATATTATGGAGATATATTTATGAAAAAAATAATGCTCGTATTCGGTACTCGTCCCGAGGCGATAAAAATGTGTACGCTTGTGTGCGAGCTTCGGCGGAGACCGGATATTTCCGTCTGCGTATGCGTGACGGGACAACACAGAGAGATGCTCGATGAGGTACTCGGCGTTTTCGGAGTCAAGCCGGACTATGACCTTGCGCTCATGCGCGAGGGGCAGTCGCTCTTTGATATAACAACAGGCGTTATCTGCGGAATGAAAGATGTGCTCGCGGCGGAGAAGCCCGATGTCGTGCTTGTGCACGGAGATACGACAAGTGCCTTTGCGGCGGCACTCTCGGCATACTATATGAAGATACCCGTCGGTCATGTCGAGGCGGGTCTGCGCACGCACAATCTCTATTCGCCATACCCCGAGGAATTCAATCGGAATGCTGTCGATATCATCGCGAAATATCGCTTCTGCCCGACGGAAAAAAGCAGTGAAAACCTTGCCGCAGAAGGCATTTCGGACGGTATATACATTACGGGAAATACCGTCATCGACGCACTGAAAACGACCGTGAAAAAAGATTTTTCACATCCGCTTCTTGAATGGGCAGGCGAAAAAAGGCTTGTACTGATAACTGCGCACAGGCGGGAAAGTATCGGTGAGCCGCTCGAAAAAATGCTTCGCGGGATACGCGAGGCGATAGAAGCACATCCGGATACGCGGGCGCTATATTCCGTTCATCCGAATCCGGCGGTTAGAAAAACGGCGGAGAAGGTTTTTGCCGGATGCGATGCGGTGCGCCTCTGCGAGCCGCTTTCGGTGGTGGATTTTCACAATATTCTTGCCCGCTGCCATCTTGTAATGACAGACAGCGGCGGCATTCAGGAGGAGGCGACGGCTCTCGGCAAGCCGACCCTCGTTATGCGCGGCACGACGGAGCGCCCGGAGGGGATAGACTCGGGTACACTGCGGCTCGTAGGTACGGATGAAAAGGCGGTCTCACGTGCTCTCTCGGCACTGCTTGACGATGCCGTAGAATACGACAAAATGGCGCACAGCGCCTGCCCCTACGGCGACGGAAATGCCTGCGTGAGAATAGCGGATATTCTTGAAAAATGAGTAAAAACAAGCAAAATCAGGTCGGGCAATATGCCCGACTTTTTTGCATAAAATGACCCGATAATTATATCAAAAGCTATATTACAAATCAAAAAAAGAAATCAATTCAAATCACTTCGCCGCGGAGCCTTCCGATGACGTGTGGCGAAGTTGTGAATTTGTTTTAAACATCGGCTAAATGACTTGACAAATCTTATATATTTGTATATAATAAGACTTGAAGACGGGCGGGGCGGACGCGCCTTTTCCCGACTTTGATAAAATGCAAGCGGCAAACTAAAAAAGCGGCTTTTTTGCATGGCGATGATTTCGGCAGGGGAAGCCGAAAAGCGGTATCGCTTTTTGAAAAGTAAGCGTCTTTGCCGAAAATATTTGCAGAATCGGAGGAAATATGAAAAAAAGGATTTTATCATTTGCACTCGTGCTGTTGTTCTGCTTCAGCATGATAGGCACGGTTGACCTGACAGGCGAGCATTCGCATGTTCATGCCGATGCCACAGGCGGTTCATCCACCACTCTCGGAGTTTTGGACTATACCGATAAATCAATCACGATACATACCGTTGATGCAACACAGGGCTACTATGTTACCGTCACCGGTCCGAATAACTATAGTGAAAGCACGCAGGCAGACACGGTGAATGTTGACAAAGGCATCAGCCAGACGATATTCAGCGGAATGCAGGCAGGCGAGGAGTATACTCTTACGCTTTTTAATAACAGCGGAAAAGTAACATCCATAACACAGAAGACAAAAACTTCCGCTCCTGCCGCTCCCTCTGCCCCCACTTATTCAAGTTACGGCTCTACAAATATCACGCTTAATACAAGTGCCGATTATGAATACAGCCTTGACGGTGGCGCTACATGGCAGAAGGGTAATGCGGGAAAGACTACTTTCTACTATGAAAACCAGGCTCTTGTTGGCAACAGAGTGAAAATCAAGGCAGGCACGCTATATACTATTTATGCCCGCGTTGCCGAGACTACAACATCCGAGCCGAGCGCAAACAGCCCCGCTCTTACTATCACGACTGTTCCTGTTCCGACGGGCATTGAATTTTCCAATATAGACAAAAACAGCTTCACGGTTAAGACTGTAGACGGCGTTGAGTACAGCATCGACGGCGATACATATCAGCGCACAGGTACATTTACCGGTATTACAGCCGGCAAGGCATATACATTGTATGCGCGCTATGCCGCAGTTCCCGCGAATAACAGCGCGGCAGGCGATGTACACAAGCAGACGGTAATACTTCCCGTTGTAAGCGCGGCTACTTCTGTAAAGGACGGTAATATTCTTCTTACCTTCAACTTCAATGCCGGAACATTTACGCTGAGCAATATCAAATACAGAATCGAAGTCAAATATACATTCGGCGTTCCTCAGACAGTTGTTCTCGAGAGCACGCCCGGTCAGGAGCCGAGCGTATTTCCCAATATGCCCACATCTCTCGAGATAAATACGAATATTCCTTCTGCTACATCCGGAGCAAAGTATTCCGCAGTAATAAAGGCTATCGTATGCGGAACAGAGCACACGATCTTCACCGCAACAGACGCCGCTCTTGAGGGAACACATACCCATTCATACGCACCCGCAACCTGCACAGAGCCTGCAAAGTGCTCATGTGGTGCAACAAGCGGCAATCCCCTCGGACATCAGTGGATTTCTGCTACATGTAAGGCACCCAAGACATGTAACCGTTGTAAAATAACGGAAGGCACGGCTGACCCCAATGCTCATGTAGACACGAATAGGGACGGCAAGTGCGACCTTTGCGGCACTACAATATGCGTACATGAATGGTCACCCGCAAATGCAAGCTGCACACAGACTCAGACATGTACAAAATGCCACGCTGTAAGAGCGGCAAGGAGCCATGATTTTGAGGCGGCTACCTGCACGGATCCCAAAAAGTGCAAGGTCTGCGGTACAAAAGAAGGCAACGCTCTCGGACACACTCCCAACTCAAGCTATGTCTGCACGCGTTGCAATAAACAGCTCGTTACCCACAACTACAACGATACCAATGTTCACAAAACCTGCCCTTACTGCAAAAAGTGTCTCAATGCTCTTTGCGTGGCATACATCGGTTGCGACGGCACGGCAAGCGGATGCAACGGTTCTTCCACAGGCAAGGTTCCTCACGGTCCAACACATACTACCTCTATTTGCTCAAAGTGCGGTAGCTGCTTCATGGCTGACTGTGAAGAGTATATAGGCTGTACACCCACAAAGTGCGCAAAGAATCCTTACGGCGGCACAATAGAGCATAGTGCTTTCCATGATGTATGGGGCAAATGCCCTAAGTGCGGCAGCTGCCTCTATTCCGAATGCAAGAACTACAGAGGCTGTAGCGAGACGAGATGTCTCAATCAGGGCGGCAGCTCCGGTCACCTTTCAACCCATGCGACATGCTCGGTCTGCGGTTTCTGCCTTGTTCCCACCTGCCCGCTCTACAAGGGCTGCACTACCACGGATTGCAACAACAGACCCGACCCCAATGCTTGCTCACACGAATGGGAAGTAATAAAATATGAAATCGTTCCCTGCTCCGAAGAAGCCAAGGAATGGGGCGGCGGCAGTGGTACCTTCAAGTGCAAGAAGTGTCTGAAGGAAGAGGTCAGAGCGGTTCCCGCTTCCGGCCATACCTACGGTGAAAGAGAGAGACTTGCAAACGGCACATGGATTCAGAAATGCACAATGTGCGGCACGATTCAGGTTTGCGCCGATCAGACATGCGGACATGATTTCAATAAATATTTCGTGCTCCAGAGAACAGCTTCTACAGACTGCACAGTCGGCGGCGTATGGACATATATCTGTACTCATGCAAACTGCGGATTCACTGTTACAAAAACGGTTTCCGCAGGCGCACATAAGTTTGATGGCGGCGTTATCACAACTCCCGCTACAAACACGACTGCCGGCGTAAAGACATATACCTGCTCAGTCTGCGGCAAGACAAAAACAGAAACTATCCCCGCTACAAATCCCTGCGCCGCAGGTCATAAATACGGCGACTGGGTTATAACAAAGGTTGCCACATGCACCACGGCAGGTTCAAAAACGCGCACCTGCTCCGTATGTCACAATACGGATACAGAGGGAATAGCCGCTACAGGACATTCCTTCAGCGAATATGTTGTAGTGAAGAATTCCACATGTAAGGAAGCGGGCTACAGAGTTTGCTCATGCATCAAGTGCGGCACCGAAAAGAGAGAGGATCTCCCTCTGTCAGACCACAAGATGGTTCTTGTTTCCAGCAAGGAAGCAACCTGCGTTGCAGACGGTTCTACCATATACGAATGCAGTGTATGCAAGACACGCAAGGAAACAGTAACACCCGCAACAGGCAAGCACAGCTTTGTTGACGACGGTGAAAACGCAAAGAAATGCGTTGCATGCGGTTTCAGATATGAAATCGTAAACGACGGCAACAAGAAGCTCCTCAGACTTTCCGACGGCAATGTTTCTCTCACTGTTACGGGAAGCAACGCCGATACATATTTCTACAGTGTTTCCGAGAAGTCTTCCGGCGATTACAGCTGGTTCGATTCATGGATGAAATTCCTGAAGGAAAAGGGAGAGGTTTCTTCCGATGCCGCTCTTATAAAGGCATATACCGTTGAAATGACAAACTCGGGCGAAAAGGTTGCTCTTGACAATTCCATGAGCGCTACAATACTTCTTCCCGAGGAAAACAAGAAGACCTCTGTCAAGGTTTATACGATAAAGGGCAATGCTCCCGTTGAGATTACAGATTTCAAACGCAGCGGAAGCAAGATTACCGTTTCGGGCGAAGGTCTCAGCGAAAGCACAGGCGAATTCTTCGTAATCTCCGCAAAGACAGCGAAGAAATCCAATCCCGCAGTTGCAATAGTTATCGGTATCGTTGCTGTTGTTGCTGTTGCCGGCGTCGGAGGCTACTTCCTCTATAAGAAGGGCTTCTTCAGCTCGGCTGAATAATCGACATATTGAACAGTAAAAAAGGGGACGAAAGTCCCCTTTTTGCATAAAATATTTTTACAGGCTATTGACTTCTTTTATCATTAGTGATAGAATATACTAAAATATCGGCACGCAAAAGCCGATAAATATAATCTCTTTGAAGTTTTTCGGGAAAGCGGCAGATGCCCGCCGAAGGAGTAATACTCTCAGGCATCCTGATAAAGGATAGGACCGGAAAATACAGAGAACTCTGGAGAAACCCGTTTGGGTGCCGAAGGTGCAAGGCAAAAGCCGAATCTCTCAGGCAAAAGGACAGAGCAAATTTTCACTGTGCGTATCTTAACCGTATTTTCGGCGTGATATATCGCAGAAGTATTGCTTTTTCTGACTTGCTTGCGGAGCCGCCCGAGGTACGGACGGCTCCTATTTTTATTTTTTTGGAGGAAGGCTTTATGACCGGATTTTTAAACGCACTTAACGACATAGTAGTGAAGATTGACAATATTCTTGCTGACTATGCCATCACTGTTCTTCTCATCGCCTGCGGACTTTTCTTTACCTTCCGCACAAAATTTGTGCAGATACGCTGCTTCGGAGAAGGCTGGCGGAGAATGTTCGGCGAGTTCAGCCTGAACGGCAAAAAAGCAGGCAAGGACGGCATGAGCTCGTTTCAGGCTTTGGCAACGGCTATTGCCGCGCAGGTCGGCACGGGAAATATTGTCGGTGCCTGCGGTGCTATACTCATAGGCGGACCCGGTGCCATATTCTGGATGTGGGTGATAGCTTTTCTCGGTATGGCTACGATATATGCCGAGGCAACTCTCGCGCAGAAAACAAAGCAGACAGATGAAAACGGAGAGGTTGTCGGCGGTCCTGTATATTATATAAAAGAAGCTTTCCGCGGGAAATTCGGAAAGGTGCTTGCCGTATTCTTCTCGATAGCGGCGATACTGGCGCTCGGACTTATGGGTGCTATGGTTCAGTCAAATTCCATAGGTGAATCCATGAACAATGCCTTCGGTATACCTGCGTGGGCAGTCGGTCTGGCGATTACTCTGCTTGCGGCGCTTATATTTTTCGGAGGTGCCAAGAGGCTTGCTTCCGTAACGGAAAAGATGGTTCCCGTCATGGCAATCATTTATATCGTCGGCTCTCTTGCGATAATCTGCGTGAGGATAAAATATGTGCCCGAGACATTCGGCATGATATTCAGATATGCTTTCCGACCCGATGCACTTATCGGCGGCGGAATCGGCTATGCGCTGAAAACAGCCATATCGCAGGGTGCGAAGCGCGGTCTTTTCTCCAATGAAGCGGGCATGGGCTCAACGCCGCATGCGCATGCCATCGCCAAGGTGAAAAATCCGCATGAGCAGGGCGTTGTCGCGATGATAGGCGTATTTATAGACACATTTATAGTGCTGACGTTGACGGCTCTCGTCGTTATTTCAACGATGTATGCGGGTCATGACGGGCTTTCCGGTGTTGCGGGATATGAGAAAACCAATCTCGCACAGGCGGCATTCTCATCCGTATTCGGTGATAATGTCGGCGGTGCATTTGTTGCGGTTTGTCTCCTGTTTTTCGCTTTTTCAACGATAATAAGCTGGAATTACTTCGGAAGGCTGAATATAATATCGCTTTTCGGAAACAGAAAATCGGCACTGATAATATATAATTTCGTGTCGCTTGCCTGCGTTTTATTCGGTTCTATGCTCTACAATGACCTCGTGTGGAATCTGCAGGATGTATTTGACCTGCTCCTTGTTATTCCCAATGTCATAGCGCTTTTCGCTTTGAGTGCCTTTGTGGCAAAGGAAGCGAGACGCAAAAAAGATTTGCTCCCTTCCGAAAAAAAGAAGGAAAAAGCAGTAAGACAGTAATAAAAATAAGAGGGCGCGGTTTTCCGCGCCCTCTCGCTTTGCATTTGTTTTCACAGCTCCACTTTATTTGCTTTTATTTCGTTTTCTCCGCCCAGGAAAATCCATGCGTTTGCCGAGAAGCGCTCCGGCGCATCGGAAACAAAATATTTTACCTCGCCGTGCGTGCTGTCGGAAGCGATGCCTGCTGCGTTCAGCACATGAAGAAGCTCATGCGCCGCTTCCTTTGCAGGATCTACAAGCGCGACATCGGGCATGAAATCGGCTATTATTTCCGATATGATAGGGAAGTGTGTGCAGCCGAGAATCAGTACATCAGGAGAAAAAGCCTTCATTTCCGCGAGATAATGGCGGCACATGAGGCGCGTTATCTCACAATCGCGCGAGATAAATCCGTTTTCCACGAGCGGCACAAAAAGCGGACAGGCAATGCTTTTCAGCTTGGCTTCGGGCATAATTTCATGAATCTTTCTCTCGAAAATACCGCTGTTTACTGTCGTTTCCGTACCGATTATGCCTATTTTGCCGCCGCGGCAGAGCGAAATCGCCTTTTTTACCGCGCCATCTACAACGCCGAGAAGAGGAACGGGACATTCGCCCGCAAAATCTTCGAGCACAGATGAGCTGACCGTGCCGCAGGCGGCAAGTATCATTTTCACATCGTGCGAGAGAAGAAAAGCGATATCCTCGGCGGCGTATTTGCGCAGTGTCTGAATGGAACGGGAGCCGTAAGGAACCCTGCCTGTATCGCCGAAATAGATTATATCCTCTCCGGGGAGTATTTTTGTAAGCTCTGAAACGGCGCAAAGCCCGCCGAGTCCGCTGTCAAAAACGCCTATCGGTCGTCTGTCCATGGTCATTCTTCCTTTCGAAAAATCACAGCCGCGCGCGGATTTCCGCCGTAATCACGGAAAACCTCACAGCTAAGCCCGAATGATGCGGCGAGGTTTTTTATTTCTGTCTCCTCGTCGTATCCTATCTCAAAAATTATTTTTCCGTCGGTTTTCAGATGAGAGGGAGCATAGCGCAGTATCGCGCGGTAAAAATCCATGCCGTCACCTCCGCCGTCAAGTGCGATATACGGCTCATATCCGATGCTCTCGCCAAGCCCCGCGATATCGACGGTTCTGATGTACGGCGGGTTTGATATTATCATATCATATTTGCCGTTGAGCACATCGCTCTTCACATCGGCAACGGAAAATTCGGTCAATGCCGAGACGTCGTTTACCTCAGCATTTTCCTTTGCTTTTTCTATAGCACCGGCGGATATATCGCAGGCGAAAACATGAGCGCCGCCGTGCTTTGCCAGCACTATGGCAATACAGCCGCTACCTGTGCAGAGGTCTGCCGCGCGTGCATTTTCAGGCAGGAGTGAGAGCGCCTTTTCACATACAAATTCCGTATCTGCGCGCGGGATAAGGCAATCGCGCGTCAGAGCTATGCGCAAATCGAAAAACACCGTCTCTCCAAGAATATATTCGGCAGGCTCGCCTTTTGTTCGTCTTGCAAGCATATTTTCAAGCAGCTTTTCATCAAAATGCGCTTCGTCATGCATACGCATGAGAAGCCCCGCACGCGAAACGCCGCAGAGCCGCTCTATGAAGAGAAATGCCTCATAATCGGAAAGCTCGCCGCTTGTGACGACGAGTTTTTCGGATATATATTTTTTCAGTTCAAAATAAGTCATATTTCAGCTTGCCGCGCTGTCGTGCTCGTCCGTCTCGACTGTTGTTTCTTCTTCCGACGAATGGGTATTGCCGTTTTCGCCGGTGCTTTCTGCGGCGGGATTTTCACTCGATGTTCCGTCGCTCTTTTCGGAAACGTCGGCTTTTTCGGCAGCATTTTCGGCTTCGACTATTGCTGTCTCCTCGGAAAATTCATCCGGCAGAGCGCATTTGAGCGAGCGGATGGCGACTTCTATCTGCGATGCGTCCGGCTCGCGCGTCGTGATACGCTGAATCCAGAGACCGGGCGCGGTGAGCACCTTGGTAACAATATTATCGTGCTTTGCAGAGAACATGAGAAATTCATATCCGATGCCGACAACGAGCGGCAGCGTCAGAATTTTGCAGAGCACGCGGACAAGCCTGTTATCCCATGTGATGAAAAGACCTATGATGATGCCGAGGATTATCATGACAAACATGAAGCTCGTGCCGCATCTGGGATGAAAGCGCCGCTGCGCCTTCACGTTTTCCACGGTCAGCGGAAGCTTTTTTTCATAGCAGAAAATAGATTTATGCTCCGCGCCGTGATATTCAAAGGTGCGGCGTATATCCGGCATGAGCGAAACGAGGGAGATATAGGCTATAAAGATGGCTATTTTCATGATGCCCTCGATGATTCCCTTGAAAACGCCGAGGTCCCTGCCCGCGAGCTTTTCTATGCCTGAGGTTGCAAGAGCGGGCAGATACATGAATATGAGGAGTGCGAGCGCTACGCCGAGCACGGCGGATATCGGGATGAGAACATCGAGTATGCTCTTGCCGAATTTCTTTTTCAGCCATTTTTCGAATTTTGTTTCCGTTTCGTCGATGCCGAGCAGGGAAGCGGAGCTGTCCAGTGTTTTGAAGGAAAGAATCATCATTTCCACAAAGTTGACAACGCCGCGGATTATCGGCAGGCGGAAAAATGCGCACTTTTTGCGTACCGAAACAAATTCGGAATTTTTGGTTTTAATGGTGCCGTCCTCGCGGCGCACGGAAACGCTGACGCGTTCTCCGCTTTTCATCATTACGCCTTCAAGAACAGCCTGACCGCCGACATTGGCGTATTTCGGGGCTTTTTTTTCTTTGTTTTTCATTTATTCTCCTGAAAAATGAGCTGTAAAAATTAAAGAGCGGCAGAGGCAAAAAGCTTCTGCCGCCCACTGCTTCAGTTCGTTTGCGTGCAATATCTTTATAGGGTAAGAGTATCGATTGTCAAAGCGGAAGCAACTCTTATTTGCCGACTATGAATGTGGCAAGCGCAATAACAACAAAAACGATGGAAGCTATCGCTGTGAGCTTAGAGAGCTTTTTCTGCTTGGATTTGCCTTTATTCTTGCCGTAGTAAGTATCAGAACCGCCTGCAATGGCACCGGAAAGACCCTTCTGAGAATCCTGAAGAAGGACTGCTACGATAAGGAAGAGCGCACAGGCAAGAAGTATGGATCCGAAAATAATGGATATAGTGCTCATTTCAAAAAATCTCCAATCCGACGGATTTATTTGAATTTTCCGCGCTTACCGTCTCATTATGCGGCGGAATAAAAATTTCAAAATACGGCATTTCAAGTTGACAATGCCCATAGTGTTTATTATCATACCATAAACCGAGCATAATTGCAAGGCTTTTTTTAAAATTTTAAGTAAAAATACAAAAATTTTAAAGGAAAAGCAAAAAATCAATTGACAAAACGGGAATATAATGATATAATACTACATCGGAAGAAGGCAAAAAATGCCTTTTCTCCTTGCCGCGGGTAAATTTCATATGTTCGCGGCCTTATGTCCAAAAGGAGGTGCACAATAATGGAAAAGATTCTTTCTAAGTACGAAACTATGTTTATTGTCGATGTTTCGGGCGGAGAAGAAGCTACAGCCGCTGTTGTCGAAAAGTTCAAAAGCCTTATCGAGGCTAACGGAACGGTGGAAAGCTTCGATGAGTGGGGCAAGCGCAGACTTGCTTATCCCATCAACGATATGAATGACGGCTACTATGTTCTCGTCAATTTCGAGGCAGAGCCGAGCTTTGTAGCTGAACTCGAGCGTATCTTTAACATCACGGAAGGCGTTATGCGTTCCATGACAATCAAAGCGTAAATAACACAAGGAGGCGTTAAAATATGGCAAGTCTTAACAAGGTTATTCTTATCGGGCATCTTACGGCTGATCCGGAGCTCAAGCAGACTCCCTCGGGCGTGAGTGTTACTTCGTTTTCTATCGGTGTAACAAGAAGATTTCAGCGTCAGGGCGAGCAGCCCCAGAGCGATTTCATCAATATTGTCGCTTGGAGAAGCACAGCCGAATTTATAACGAAATATTTCAGAAAAGGCAGTGCCATATGCATTTGCGGTTCTATTCAGACAAGAACATGGACGGCAAATGACGGTTCCAAGCGTTATGCCACAGAGGTCGTAGCCGACGAGGCAAGCTTCGTGGAGAGAAAGAGCGAAGGCAGAAGCGAAGAATATCCTGCTCCCGCTTTCTCTACAGGCGAGGTTGAAGCACCCAAATTCGAGGAAGTTTCCGGCGACGACGATTTGCCGTTCTGATTACGGCAGCAGAAATAATATAGGAGGTTTCGTATAATGGAAAAGGAAATGCAGAAGCAGCCTGTTCGCATGAACAGAAAGAAGAAAAAAGTTTGCGTTTTCTGTGCTGAAAAGGTAGAAAACATCGATTATAAGGATGTTGCAAGACTCAGAAAGTTTACTTCCGAGAGAGCTAAAATTCTGCCCCGCAGAATCACAGGCACTTGCGCAAAGCATCAGAGAGAGCTGACCGAGGCTATCAAGAGAGCCCGTCATGTCGCTCTTCTCCCCTTCATCAGCGACTAATTCACTTTTTGAGTCATCACACTCAAAAATAATCAATTTTGTACAAAGAAAATTATTCTG
>OIWT01000208.1_pt1 | contig 84334 bp, 79 predicted proteins | sample 1587701 | NCBI WGS metagenome assembly OIWT01 (sample SAMEA3888904, study PRJEB22519) | human gut metagenome | biome: human gut; feature: human-associated habitat; material: faeces | place: Denmark | collected 2009
CTCCGCACGCAACCGCTGGACTTCTGCCAGCAGATCTTCTTCTACCTGCTTCGGCGGACGACCCTTGCTGCTGCGGCCGCGCCGTTCGATGGCTAACCCTTCCGGCCCTTCTTCCAAATAAATGCGTTCCCAGCGCTCTATAATTTTATGGTCGTTAATTCCAAATTCCTGCATCGCTGCATAGATACTCAGATGTTCTTTTTTCATGGTTTCTACAACCATTCTCTTGAACTCCGGCGTATATCGTTTGTTTGGTACTCCTTTTGGCATAGCAAAACACCCCACTTCTTAGATAGTATATCATACTGTCTAACAAATGGGGTGCAGTTCAAAACGATGCCGAGGGATTTCTTTTCTATTTATCAAACCGGTTGCCGGTCTGGCTGCCGAAGGTATAGCCCTGACGCTCATAAAGGTTCATCCAGTCGCGCATGCGCTTGATGAAATCCTGATTGGTCGTGGTCTTGGACATCAGCGAAAGCAGCTGATCCGTCGCGTCGGAGGTATTGGCGGATGAGAGCAGTTTGCGGATGTTGAAGGCGCATTCCAGCTCTTCCTTGCTCAGCAGCAGATCCTCGCGGCGGGTGCCCGATTTATTCAGGTCGATGGCCGGGAAGATGCGCTTTTCCGACAGCTTGCGGTCGAGATGGATTTCCATGTTGCCGGTGCCCTTGAATTCTTCGTAAACGATATCGTCCATGCGGCTGCCGGTTTCGACCAGAGCGGTGGCGATGATGGTGAGCGAGCCGCCTTTTTCGATGTTTCGAGCCGCGCCGAAGAAGCGCTTGGGCTTGTGCAGCGCTCCCGGATCCAAACCGCCGGAGAGCGTGCGTCCCGTGGGCGGGATGACGAGGTTGTAGGCTCGGGCCAGACGCGTGATGGAATCCATCAGGATCACGACGTCCCTGCCCTGCTCCACCAGGCGCTGCGCGCGCTCAAACACCATTTCCGCCACGCGGGTGTGGTGCTCCGGCAGCTCGTCGAAGGTGGAATAGATGACCTCGCCGTTGATGGAGCGCTGCATATCGGTGACTTCCTCGGGGCGTTCGTCGATGAGCAGCACCATCAGCTCCGCATCGGGATAGTTGACAGAAATGGAATTGGCGAGTTTTTTGAGCAGTATGGTTTTACCGGCCTTGGGCGGCGCGACGATCAGTGCGCGCTGTCCCTTGCCGACTGGCGCAATCAGATCGATGATGCGCAGCGCGAGATCCTGCGCGGCGCTGGGGCACTCCATCGTGTAGCGCTGATCGGGGAAAACCGGGGTCAGGTCGTCAAAATCCGGGCGGCTGAGCGTCTCTTCCGGGTCGCGGTCGTTGATCGCGGTGATGTAGAGCAGCGCGCCGTTTGTATCCTTTTCGCGCATCGGGCGCGTTTTACCGGCAATTTTATCACCGGTTTTAAGGCCGAAGCGGCGAATCTGATTGATGGCGACGTAAACATCGTCGGGATTGGGCAGATAATTTTCCGTCCGAAGGAAGCCGTAGCCCTTTTCCGGCAGAATCTCCAAAATGCCCTCGCACTCGCCGCATTCGCCCTCATTGAGGATTTCGCTGACGGCGGGCTTGATGCCGGAGCGCGGCTGAAAAGGCGTCTGCGCGGGTTTGGGCGCTCTCTGCGCCTCCAGCGGATGCACGCCGGGCAGCTCCATCTGCTGCACGCTTTCGTCCGCCTCCGGCTCGACGATATCCGGCACGGGCAGCTCCTCGCCCGGGCGGATCTTGCGCGGACGGCCGCCGCGGCGCTTGGGCGGCGCGGGCAGATCGTTCTGATCCACAACGATGCCGTTTTTCTCCATGATTTTGAGCACGAGCTCGCGCTTAGGATAGGTCGTGGGCGAATCAACGCCCAGCTCCTTGCCCATGGTGCGCAGCTCCTGCAGCTTCATGGCTTCCAGTTCCTGAAATGTCACGATGGATTCTCCTTCCTGAAGATGTGCCAAAGCATGAAAATGAAATGTGTTTTGAATAGGATATGCAATGAATGGGAAAATTATCCCAATTTGATTAAAAGATGTGCTTGATTGGATGAGAGAAGAATCAAAAGCGAAGGGAAATCACTTGCCCGTATAGCGCGCGATGGCGATATCGCGGGTGATGGCCTGCTCTACCCAGTGGGCAAAGCCGTCGTAAACGCCGCCGGTCAGGGGTTCCAGCCCGGCGTCCGCCAGCATCCGGCGCGCCTGCTCGAGCGGAAGGGTGTTGGCGTTGAAGGAAAGCGCCACCGCAGCGCCGGGGAAGAGTGTCTTGCTCCACGCCTTCAGCGCGCGGCCCATCATCTTATCCAGCGCCACCTTACTCTGTCCGTCACGGCTTTCGTGCTGCACGCCGTAGGGCAGATCGCAGGCCAGCGCATGGAAGCAGTGTCCCTTATAGAAGCGGTCAGTCAGCAGCGTATCGCCCAGCGTCACGGTGAGCGTGCGCGGATTTTCACGCAGCGCATTCGCGTTTTCCGCGAGGACAAAGCGCGTGCGCTGGCCGGCGTTTTTGCCGTCCGCCGTCATGGAAGCGATTTCGGTTTTGTGCTTTAAGTGATTGTACTCTGCATACTTTTTGACGAAGCGGGTGAGCTCTCCCACGTCGGTCTTGTCGATTTCAACGCCGCTGGCGTCCCAATCGCGGCGCAGCGCCTCAAACAGCGTCGTACCGCGGCCGCACATGGGATCGAGTATGGAAATGGGCTGATCGAACTTTCCCGCAAAATCCGAGGAAAACACCGCCAGGTTCAGCAGCATGCCCGTGAAGTTTTCGTTGGTCTTTCCCTTGTATTTGAGAATGCCGGAAAGGTCTCCGCCAAAGCGCTGCGGGCCGCCGGGCATCAGGGGCAGGAGCGCCTCCCCCCTCACCTCAAAGACGGCATAAGCGCAGGAAAGCAACGACATCAACCGCCTCATTCGGTCGTTAAACTCCCGCACGTCAAAGGTCAGCAGCGGCAAGCCGTTCATCTCGCAATGCCGTACTTCCGCATTTTCGTCCAGCGCCCGGAGCATCACGGTCAATTCGGATGCAGCCAGCGTCTTGACCGACTCAAAATAACGCGCGTTCGCGTGCGGCCACAATAAAACCGCAATCGTCATGAATTATTCCTCCGTTGATTTATCAGAACAGTCTTTAATAGCTTTTAGTATACCATAGCAGGAAAATAATAAATAGAATATTTTTGTTAAAAAATCCGGCATTCGCGACAAAAAGAAGATAAAACAGCGCTCCGTGCGGGGAATGCACGGAGCGCTGTTCATTATAAAATCATCCTAATCAGGATTTGAGCTCTTCCAGCGTGATGCTCAGATCCATGCTCTGGCCGCTGCGGTAAACGGTCAGGGTCACGGTATCGCCGATCTTGTGGGAATAGAGCGCGGCGCGGAGCTCGCTCTGCGTGGTGACGGACTTGCCGTCCAGCGCGGTGATGATATCCTGCTGCTTGACGCCCGCCTTATCCGCAGCGGAACCCTCGGTCACGGTGTTGACATAGATGCCGGGAACCATGTTGTAATAGGCCGCCATGCTTTCGCTGATCTCCTGGCCGGTGATGCCCAGGCCGGGACGGCTGATCTTACCGGTGGTAATCAACTCTTCCACGATGGACTTGACGTCGTTGATCGGGATGGCGAAGCCGATGCCCTCGATGCTGGAGCCGGAAGAGGTCGAACCGGAGGTCTTGCGGGAGTTGATGCCGATGACCTCGCCGTTGACGTTCAGCAGCGCACCGCCGGAGTTGCCGGCATTGATGGCCGCATCGGTCTGAATCATGCTGACGTATGCGCCATCGATTTCAAGAGTACGGTTCGCATAGGAAACGATGCCGTAGGTCGTAGTGCCGGTCAGCTCATCGCCCAGAGGAGAGCCGATGGCGATGGCAAATTCACCGGTGCGCACCTGAGAAGAATCGCCCATCTTCGCCGCAGGGAGACCGGTGCGGTCCACCTTCAGCAGCGCGATATCCTGCACAGAGTCGCCGCCGATCACGGTAGCTTCTACCTCTTCGCCGGTGCTGAGCACAACGGTGACGCGGGACGCGCCGTCGATGACGTGGTAGTTGGTGATGACATAGCCGTCAGCGGAATAGATGACGCCGGAGCCGGAACCCGCCAGCTGCTCGGTCTGCTCCGCCTGCTGGCCGTTGCCGTTCTGTCCGCCGAAGCCGAAGTAGTAGCCGCCGAAGCCGCCATAGTAACCGCCCTGCTGCGCGGACACCATCTGGTAGTTATGGATGCCGACCACGCTGTCCTGCGCCTCCGCCACAACGTCCGCAATCTCATTGGAGAACGCGGCCAGAGCCGTGGTCGAGGTGGAAGTGGGCGCAGCCGTCGCTTCCGGAGTCGCTTCCGGCGTGGCCTCCGGGGTTGCAGCTGCGGTTGCTTCCGGCGTTGCCGTAGCCGTCACGGCTTCGCCGCCCAGCACCGCCTGGCTCTGGGTCTTGTTCAGGCCCTGGGCCACCACCGCGCCGATCAATCCGCCGAGCATCAGCATCACCAGTGCCACGGAGATAACCACCACCGCACTGCCGCCGCGGCGCCCGCGGTTGCGGTTGCCATTGCCGTTATTATAGTTGTCGTAGTTATTGTAATTGTAGTCGTTGAAGTTGCTCATACAAGACGCCTCCTTGCTTCCTGATTACGGGAATAAGTATAACTCAACAAGTTTGCAAAGCTATGAACGCCTTATGAATTTTCGTGAAGGTTCTGTGTTATTTTGCGGGTTCTTTCAGGGTTTTCTGCCCTTCTCCCCGGTCGAGCCGGAAGGTGAAGGTCGTGCCCTTGCCCGACTCGCTCTGCACGGTGATATCGTGTCCGTGCTGGAGCAGTATCTGCTTGCAGATGGACAGCCCAAGCCCCGTGCCCTTGCCGGAGGTATGCGCCTTATCCACGGTATAGAACCGGTCGAACACATGGGGCAGATCCTTCTCGTCGATGCCCGCACCGTCATCCGCCACCGCCACAGTGCAAAGCTTGCCCTCTGTCTTGGTGGTCAGCGTCAGCTTTCCGTATTGGCCGCAGAACTTGATGGCGTTGTCCACCAGGTTGGACACCACCTGCTCGATGCGGTCCATATCGGCATGTACGATACAGGGATCGTCGGCAAAGTCCGCCTCGATCTCCATGTTCTTTTCGTCGATGCGCCCCTCGAACTTAATCAGCACGCGGCGAATCATCTCATTGATGTCAAAGTCCACCGGGTTCATCGGAATATTGCCCGATTCGATGCGGGAAAGGTCGAGCAGATCGCGGATCAGGCGGGTCAGGCGCTGAGTTTCGTCGTAGACCACCTGCATATACTTATGCTGCTCTTCCGGCGGAATCGTGCCGTCGAGCATCCCCTGCACATAGCCCGCGATGGACGTGATGGGCGAGCGCAGCTCGTGGGACACGTTGGCGACGAAGCCCTTGCGCTGCTCCTCCATGTTTTGCAGCGCGTCCACCATATTGTTGAACGCGCGGGACACCTCGCCGATCTCGTCGTCCGCATAGACGCGCACCTTAACCGACATATCGCCCTGACCCAGGCGCTTGGCGGCGCTGGCCAGCTCCCGCAGGGGGCGCGTGACGCGCATGGCGGTATAGGCCGTCAGGATGAGTCCCAGCAGGCTGGCGACCATCGAGGCCATCCAAAGCTCGCGAAACAGCGGCGCAAAGCCGGTGTTGAACATGGCGAGCTTGCGATGGATGAACACCGCGCCGACCGTTTCGTCGCGGCTCATCAGGGGCATAGCGACCGTCACGACGGCGCTCTTGCCGAAATAGTCCTCAAATCCGTTTTGAAAGACCATCGCCTCTCCGCTTTCGAGCACGGCGCGCAGGTATTTCTGCGCATCCTCCGTGGTCAGATCGGGCGTGGTTTCATCCAGCCCGGTTACGTTCAGGCGCAGGCCGTTTTTATCGAGCAGCCAGACCGAAGAATCGGTCGCCGCGTCGTTGATGCACTTGGAAAATACGCGCGAGGATATCTGAAAATCATAGAGATATTCGTAGTTTTCGGCAATCTCCTCCGCCTCCTGCTTCATGTCCTCCAACCCGCTTTGGAGCTGATTGAGCCACATGAAGCGGGAGACCAGCGCCCCCAGCACCAGCAGCACGATCATCAGCACCGCCATGAAGTTGACGGACATGCGCAGCAGCAGCTTGTGAAACATTATTTCACCTCAAATTTATATCCAACGCTCCAAACCGTCTTGATCTGCCAGCCGTATTCCTCGGAGCCGGGCAGCTTTTCGCGGATGCGCTTGATGTGAACGTCCACCGTGCGCGAATCGCCGAAGTAATCAAAGCCCCAAACCTGTTCCAGCAGCTGATCGCGGGTAAAGACCTTATTGGGATGCGCGGCCAGAAAATAGAGCAGCTCAATCTCCTTGGGCGGCATTTCGATGTCCTTGCCGTTGTAGGTGACCAGATAGGTGCTCATGTTGATGACAAGGTTCGGGAAGGCCAGCTCGCGCTCGGGTGCGACGGCGGTCTGCGTGCGGCGCATGACGGCCTTGATGCGCGCGATGAGCTCCTTGGGGTCAAAGGGCTTGGTCATATAATCGTCCGCGCCCAGCTCAAGCCCCAGCACCTTGTCAAAGGTTTCATCCTTGGCAGTGAGCATGATGATCGGGATGGTGGAGATCTTGCGGATCTCGCGGCAGACCTGCCAGCCGTCCATGCCGGGCAGCATCAGGTCGAGCAGCACGATCTGCGGCGGATTCTTCTTAAAGAGATTCAGCGCGTCGTCGCCCCGCTCCGCCGTCTCGGTTTCATAGCCTTCCTTTTCCAGATAGAGCTTGATGAGCTGATTGATATTGGGATCGTCGTCCACAATCAAAACGCGGGTCTTTTCCATGGCAATGACTTCCTTTCTGTCTTTATCATCCCATAAAGGGGGTAAGGTTCTATTTCAGCGTCACAATGGTCACGCCGGTTTCGCCCTCGCCGTAGCGGCCGAGGCGGAATTCCGCAACGTGCGGGTGGCGGCGCAGATGCTGAGAAATCTCGCTGCGCAGCACGCCGGTTCCTTTGCCGTGCACGATGGAGACTTCCGAAAGCCCCGCCATCATGCAGTCGTCCAAATACTTATCCACATTGTCGATCGCTTCTTCCGGCAGCTGGCCGCGCACGTCGATCTCCAGCGGCACCTGGCGCGCCGCCATGCTCACGGTGCGCTTGCCGCCCTTTTCCTTCTTAGGCGCGTCGGTCTTGCCGGCGCTGCGCAGCGCGGAGAGCGGCTGCTTCATCTTCATCAAGCCGACCTGAAGCTGCACGTCGCCGTTTTTATCGGGCAGCGCCAACACGGAGCCGGTGCAGCCCAGCGACGGGATCATCACGGTCTGGCCGAGCGTGACCTTGGTCAGCGCCGCGCCTTCCGTCGCATTCTGGCTCTTGACCATGGGTTCGGCCATGTCGTCCAGCTTCTTGTCCAGGCGGTGCCGCGCTTCCAATACCTCTTTGCCCTTGCTGCTTTCGGCCTTTTTGAGGTCGCGGATGATGCCCTCGGCCTCGGCCTGCGCACTGTGGAGCACGCGGCGGGCGTCCTCCCGTGCCTGGCGCAGGATGCGTTCGCGCTGTTCTTCCAGCTTTTTGCGCTCCTGCTCCGCCTGATCGCGCAGGCGTACGGTCTCATTATGCGCTTCCTCTGCCAGCTGACGCTCTCTCTCGGCAGACTGACGGGACATCTCCGCTGTGGTGATGACGTCCTCAAAACGGATCTGCTCGCCGCTGAGCCACTCCTTAGCGTGATCGATGATGTTCTCCGGCAGCCCCAGTCTTCTGGAAATCTCGAAGGCGTTGGACTTGCCGGGGATGCCGATGCTCAGGCGATAGGTCGGGCGAAGGGTTTCGACGTTGAACTCCACCGAAGCGTTTTCCACGCCGGGGTGCGTCAGCGCATAGGCCTTGAGTTCAGAATAGTGCGTCGTGGCCAACGTGCGGGTTTTCATTGCCAGCAGGTTATCCAGAATCGACATGGCCAGCGCCGCGCCCTCGGTGGGGTCGGTGCCTGCGCCCAACTCGTCAAACAGCGCCAGCGAACGGGGCGTAACGTTTTGCAGGATGTGCACGATGTTGACCATGTGGGACGAGAAGGTGGACAGCGACTGCTCGATGGACTGCTCGTCGCCGATATCGGCAAACACATCGTCAAAGACCGAAAGCTCCGTGCCCAGCAGCGCCGGAATCTGAAGCCCCGCCTGCATCATCAGCGTGAACAGGCCGACGGTCTTGAGGGTAACGGTCTTGCCGCCGGTGTTGGGGCCGGTCACAACAAGCGTCGTAAAATCCTTGCCGATCCAAAGATCGCTCGGCACCACCTTGTCCGGGTCGATCAGCGGATGCCGCCCGCGTTTCATGTCGATAAAGCCGTTGTTGTTGATTTTGGGCTGCACGGCGCGCATCTGCCTCGCCAGCGCGCCCTTTGCAAAGATAAAGTCCAGTTCCGCCAGAATCCTCTGATTTTCAAGCAGCGCACCCGCCTGACCGGATACGGAGTCGGAAAACTGCGCCAATATCTTTTCGATTTCGGCCTGTTCTTCCCCCATCAGGCTGCGCAGATCGTTGTTGATCTCGACAATCGCCATCGGCTCGATAAAGAGCGTCGCGCCGCTGGAGGACTGGTCGTGCACAATGCCCGGCACCTGCGAACGATATTCCGCGCGCACAGGCAGCACATAGCGCCCCTGCCGCATGGTGATGAGCGTGTCCTGCAGATACTTGGCCATCGTTTCGGAATGCAGATAGCCGTTCAGTCGATCGCGGATGCGCTCGTTGGCGGAGCGGATTTTGCGGCGCACCGAAGCCAGCGCGGGGCTGGCGCTGTCCGCAATTTCATCTTCCGAAAGGATCGCGCCGAAAATTTCATCTTCCAGATCGCGCATCGGGAGCAGCGCGCGCGCCAGATTCGTAATGTGCGGCGTTTCGCTCTCCTCTTCCTTTTCGTTGACAAGCATCCGCCGCACGGAGCGCGCGGCCTGCATCAGGCGTGCGCACTGCAAAAGTTCCTTGGGCGACAGAATACTGCCCACGCGGGCGCGCCCAACCGGGGCGCTGATGTCGTCAAAGGGCGAAATCGGCTGTATGCCGGTGCGTGCCACAATCGCCGATGCCTCTTCGGTTTCGGCCTGCAAGCTCTGCACAGCGGCAAAGTCGCTCTCCGGCACAAGGGACGCGCATCGCTCCTTGCCCATTTGAGAGGCAGCCTTTTCCACCAGCATTTCCCGGATCTTGTAAAACTCCAGGACTCTCAATGATTTTTCCTGCATATGACTCTTCCTCTATTTCACTCTACACCCTTGAAAAGGTGTCCGAAGGTGATGTTTCCCAATTCTTTCTGCACATCCTCACCGTTGAGCGCGCGGCGCGCCAGGGCAAGATCCTGCCGGGTTCCGATAACGCGCAGGGCGGCAAAACTGCTCTGGGCAAGGCGGCTGCCCAGCGTCAGCGCCGAATAGGTCTGCGGCCCAAATATCTGCACCCGGCAACCGCTCACCGCTCGGTATGGCTTCAGCGGCAGGGCCTCTCCCTTGCGGTCGATGAGCAGATCGCCCTTGTGCCCGCAGAGGTTGCAGTCCGCATGGGTGCTGCCGTCCAGACCGCGCGCAGTGCGGATGGGGCAATGCCGCAGTGTCATCAGCGGCACATTGCCGTGAATCACCAGCTCCACCGGCGCGCGGTGCGCCAACGCCTGTGCCTGTGCAAAGGTCAGCTCCGGCGAAGCCGTGACGCGAATCGCGCCCAAAGCCAGCAGCTTTTTCGCCGTGCCCGCGTTGAACACGTTCAGACCGACATCTGTCACGCAGCCGCTTTGCAGCTGTGCGGGATTGCCGCAGACAATGCTGCGGGAACCGATGACCCGCATGGCCTCGCTCAGCTCTTTGTCGGAGAGTATGTTGGGCAGCACCACGCGCACCTTCTGCGGCAGCTGATCCAGCGCCTTTTGCAGCGCCGGGGCCGTCAGGTCGCTCGGGGCGTAATAGAGCTCGTCCGCCTCCCCCTGCGCCGCAAGCAGTTCGCGCACATCGTCCGATTGCAGGATCAGCAGCGGGCCTTGCGCGGCATAAGGCGCAAAGGACGGCGCTTCGTAAGGACGCACCGTGCGGTCGGGTGAGCGTTTTTCCAGCAGCATCCTCTCGCACTGCTGCGCAGCTTCCCGCCGCAGCGCGTTGAGCGCCGAAACGGACAGGAAGGCGTTTTCATCGATGGCGCAGGTCAGATTCCCCAGCTCCAGCACGGTATCGCCGAGCTTGGCGATCTGCGCGCGAACGGCGCTTTCTTCCAGCGGCTTGCCGCGCGCGGGCTGAACGACGTCTCCCAGTGCTTCCGCGCCACCCAGCGTCAGGCGGCAGGGCAGGCCGATGTGCGCTTCAAAGTGCGCATCCGCGCGTGTGCGGCGGTGTTCCTTGGCATAGCTTTCCCGCGCGCGTTCCAGCTGCTGCACGTCGGTGGTGCGGAACAGCTCGTCGCCGGGACGAACACCCTCCGGCACGCGGAGCAAATTCCCCTGTATCCCCTGCACCACAACGCCGCGGTCGCCGTATACGCCGCGCGCTTCCAGCCCGTCGCCGTTGTGCAGCTCCCGTTGCAGCTGCACCTTGGCACGGCCGTTGCGGACGGTGAGCACCTTGCCGACCCTTACGCCCCAGTGATTCGGGCGGGCGGTCGCCATGACCGAAGCGTCGTTGCCGCCGACGGCATAGCCTCTTGTGAACCCTCCGCGGTTGAAGATGCTCAGCAGCTCTTCCCGGTCCCTTTCCTCCGCGGGCTTTCCTGCCAGCGCGCGGTCGAGCGCCCGGCGGTAAGCGGCAGTCACGACGGCGACATATTCCGGGCGCTTGAGCCGTCCTTCAATCTTTAAGGAAGTTGCGCCCGCATCGATGAGCTGCCTCAGATCGCTGCGCATGCAAAGATCCGCAGGGCTGAGGAAATAGCGCTTCTCCCCGCTGAGCGTATAAGGCAAACGGCAGGGCTGGGCACAGCGGCCTCGGTTACCGCTCCGCCCGCCGATCATGGAGGACAGAAGGCACTGTCCGGAATAGCTTACGCACAGCGCGCCGTGAACGAACACTTCAACCTCCAGGCCGGTCCCGGCGATTGCGGAAATCTCTTCCAACGTGCATTCTCTTGCGGGCACCACGCGGGCCATGCCCATTTCCTTGACAAACTGCGCCCCGGACGCGGAATGGATGCTCATCTGCGTGCTGGCGTGCAGATGCAAGCCGGGGAAGGATTCCTTCAGCATCTGCGCCACGCCGAGATCCTGCACGATGGCCGCATCGATTCCCGCCGCAACAGCTTCCGCCGCCATATCATAGACTGCGCGCATTTCGTCATCGCGCACGAGGGTATTGATGGTCATATAGAGCTTCACGCCGTGCAGGTGACAATAATCCACGGCCCAGGCAAGGCCGTCCCCATCAAAATTGGAAGCGTTCGCGCGAGCGCCGAAAAGACGCCCGCCCAGATAGACGGCGTCTGCGCCGTTCTGCACGGCGGCAATCAGCGCATCCCGATCCCCGACCGGGGCCAGCAACTCAACTTTTCCCATGTTTCCTCCCTGCACGCGATAAGTTTTCAATGTATTATAGCACCAACGCCCCCATGGGCACAAGAAAAGCGGAAGAAAGTTCACAGAATCAATAATTTTTTGACTCCGCGCACCGTTCTTCCGCTTGATGAAAACCGAATTCAGATCTTACTTGCCCAGCATGGCTGCGCCGATGATGCCGGCGTCGTTGCCCAGGGTCGCGATCTTGATCTCCGCATAGGGCAGATCCTTATAGAAGACGTACTCCGCAACCTTCTTGCGCAGCGGCTCCAGCAGGAAGTCGCCGGCCTTGGAAACGCCGCCGCCCAGCACGATGACCTCGGGGTCAAACGCATTGATGATGGCCACGATGCCGATGGCAAGGTAGTAGATGTACTTGTCATAGACCTGGCAGGCAATGGGATCGCCTTCGCGGGCCGCATCGATGATGGTGCGCGCCTCGATCTTGGAAGCGTCGCCGTTCACCTTCTTGAGGATCAGGCTCTCGGGATGGCCTTCCACCGCCTCGCGTCCCTGACGGATCAGCGCAGTCGCGGAGGAGTACTGCTCCCAGCAGCCGACAGAGCCGCAGGTGCACTTACGGCCTTCGCACTGCACGGTCATGTGTCCCAGCTCAGAACCCACACCGTGGGCGCCGGAATAGATCTTATGGTTGATGACGATGCCGCTGCCGACGCCGGTGCCCAGGGTCAGGAACACGGAGTTTGCAACCCCGGCGGAAACGCCCGCAACGGATTCCGCAAGGCCCGCAACGGTCGCATCGTTGTCGATAAAGATGGGCTTATTGATGATCTTCTGCATGATCTCGCGCAGGGGCACCATGTGCCAGCGCAGGTTGGTGCAGAAAATAACCACGCCGGTCTTGGGGTCGGCCAGACCGGGAACGCCCACACCGATGGCCTTGATGTCGTCCACGGTGTAGCCTGCATCCTTGACAACCTTCAGGGAGAGATTCGCCATATCCTTGATGACGGGTTCAGGTCCGCGCTCCAGCAGCGTGGGAACGGAATCCTTGTGCAGGATCTTGCCCGCTTCGTCTACCAGGCCAACCGCAATGTTGGTGCCGCCCAGATCAATGCCTACATAAACCATACTGAGTTACCTCCCATGATATAATTCATTATTTTCATGCTTAAAAAGCAAAGAAAAGCGTCGTCAATCTTCCTGATGGATTTTGGCCGCCAGTCTGTCCTGAAGCTCCTGCGCGCCGTTATAGCCCATTTTCTTGAGCCGATGGTTGCTTGCGGCGACTTCGATGACGATGGCCAGATTGCGCCCCGGCCGCACGGGCAGGGTGATCTTGGGAAGCTTCACGCCGAGCACGGCGGTGAAATCCTCGTCCAGCCCCAACCGGTCGTAGTTCTTGTTGTTGTCCCATAATTCCAGATGGATCACCATATCGATGCTCTTGGAATTAATGACTGCACCGACGCCGTACATATTCTTGACGTTGATGATGCCCACGCCGCGGATCTCCATGAAATGGCGCACCATCTCCGGCGATTCCCCCACGAGGCGCACATCGGAAACCTTGCAGATTTCCACCACGTCGTCCGCAACCAGGCGGTGTCCGCGCTTGACGAGTTCCAGCGCCGCTTCGCTCTTGCCCACACCGGATTCGCCCGTAATCATCACGCCGATGCCGAAAACGTCCATCAGCACGCCGTGGCGCGTGATGCGCGGGGCGAGCTTGGCGCCGATAAACATCGAGGCCTGAAGCATAAAGCGGGTTGTGACCAATCGGGAACGGAGCAGCGGCACATTGTTGTGCTGCGCGGCCTCCACCATCTCCGGCGGGCAGGGCATATTGCGGCACACCACCACGACAGGGGGATTGAAGGACATATATTGATCGAGACGTTCTTTGCGCACTTCCGGTTCAAGTGCCAGGAGATACTGCATCTCCGCCTTGCCCACGACCTGCAAACGGTCGGAGGCGAAATAATCGAAAAACCCGCTCAGCTGAAGGCCGGGACGGTTGACGTCGCTGGTCTCCAGCTCCAGTTCATCTCGGTCGCCCATGACGACGGATTCCAGCTCCAGCGTATCGATGAATTCCTTGAGAGAGATCATGCCTTATCCCCTTCCAGGACGTATTTTTCAATGATCTGCGCCACGCCTTCGTCCTGATTGGACGGCGCGATGAGATCGGCATGCGCCTTGATTTCGTCGCGGGCATTGTCCATCACCACGCCCACGCCGGCGGCTTCGATCATGCTGATGTCGTTGCCGCTGTCGCCGAAGCTCATGGTCTCCGACGGCATCACGCCGAATTTTTCGGCCAGCGCCAGCAGCGCCGCGCCCTTGGTCGCCTTGGGATCGGTGATTTCCAGATAAAAGGGCTTGGAGACAAACAGGCACATCTCCTTGCCGAAGAGCGGAATCGCCGTGTCCTTCAAGCGCTGCATCTTTTCGGGATCGGTCTGCACAAACAGGAGCTTAAACGGCGGCTCCGTCATATATTTTTCCAGATCGCCCACCGCCTGACCCATGTGGTTGGCCAGACGTGCATAAAGCCGTGTTTCATCGGTTTCATGATCGAAGAAATAATCGTTCTCCGAATATCCCTGCAAATACCACCCGTTCTCCTTCGCAAAGCGCGCCACGCGCAGCGCGGTCTCCAGCGGCACGGGGTGCTCCATAACGGGCCTGCCCGCCGCGTCGTAGACCTGCGCGCCGTTGGTGCAGATTGCCGCGTCCGCAACGCCCATCTGCTGAACGAAATTCCACATCGAATGTTTGCCGCGTCCGGTTGCCGGGATGATCTTGACGCCCTGCTCATGCGCCGCGCGCAGAGCGCGCAGCGTGCGCTCTCCGATGGTGCGGTCGTCGCGCAGCAGCGTATCATCCATATCAAAAGCGATGAGCCTGATTGCCATCCGTTCATCCTCCGAAATTAATTCCAAACTCATTATAGTGTTTTTACTTAAATTACACAAGTCTGTTTTTTATCCGCGCTGCGAGCCGCCTTCTTCCGCGTGGAAAAAGGCGTAAACCGCTTCAGCCGCAGGCTGATTCATACCCGGAACATCCCGGAGTTCATCCAGCGTCGCCTGCTTCATTGCGTCCAGATTGGCATAGTGCGTCAGCAGCGCGCGGCGGCGGGTCGCACCGATGCCGGGAATCTCTTCCAACCGGCTGGCCACCGAGCGGCGGGTGCGCAGCCCGCGGTGGTGCGTGATGGCGAAGCGATGTGCCTCGTCACGCACGCGCTGAATCAGGCGCAGCGCCTCGCTGTGCTCGTCCAGACGGATGGGATCGTCCCTGTCGGGCAGATAGATTTCTTCCAACCGCTTGGCCAGGCCGAACATCGCAGGATATTTCTCCATCGGCACCTCATGGATGGATTCCTGTGCAAAGCGCAGCTGTTCCGGGCCGCCGTCGATGAGCACAAGATCGGGCAGGTCGGCAAACCCATCCGGGACCACGCCGTTTTTCACCGCTTCCAGCCGTTCGCGTTCACCGCGGGTGAAGCGCCGGTGAATGACCTCCGCCATGGAGGCAAAGTCGTTCGCGCCGATGACGGTCTTAATGCGATAGTGTCGATACTGGCTTCTGGCGGGCTGACCGTCGATGGCCACCACCATGGACGCGACCGACAGCGTGCCCTGCGTGTTGGAAATATCATAGCCTTCGATGCGGCGCGGCACAAAATCCAGCCCCAGCGCATCGGCCAGCTCCTTGCACGCCCCGATGGTGCGCGCCTTCTGCCGCACAAACTGCTCGCGGCGTTTCTGCGCCAGATCCTGTGCGTTTTTGCGCGCCATCTCGACCAGGCGCACCTTTTCTCCGCGCTGCGGCACGGTGATGCGCACCTTGGAGCCTTTTTTCTCACTGAGCAGCTGCTCCAGCACCTCCAGATCCTCGCAGGGCTCGCCCAGCAGGATCTCCTTGGGGATCATCGGCGCAGCGTCATAGTATTGCAGCAGGAACATGGCAAGGCTTTCGCTGTCCTGTGCCTCGGCGCGCTGCAAGATGAAGGAATCGTTGCCCAATATCTTGCCGCCGCGCAGAAAGATGACCTCCACCACGCCGTCCACTCCATCCGAAGCCATGGCGATCACATCCTGATCCCCGCCGCTGACGGCCAGAGCCTTCTGCTTTTGCAGCACCTGCTCCATGGCCACGATGCGGTCGCGATACATGGCTGCCTTTTCATATTCCATGTTCTTGGAGGCTTCCATCATGCGCCTGTGCAGGTTTTCCACCACGTCCTCGTGCTTGCCGTTCAAAAAGGCGATGATCTCGTCCAGCATCTGGCGATACTGTCCCGGCATCACGTTGCCGGTACAGGGCGCAAGGCACAGCCCCATCTGGTATCGGATGCAGGGACGGTGCTTGCCGCCCATGCCGTGGCCGAAGGAAAACTCGTGCTTGCAGGTGCGCAGCGGGAAGGAATTGTGCAGCACTTCCAGCACGTCGCGCACCACGGTCGCGCCGATGTAAGGTCCGAAGTACTTTGCGCCGTCCTTTTCCACGCGGCGCACCAGCTCCACGCGCGGGTAGTCCTGCTTTAAGTCAATGCGGATATAGGGATACTGTTTATCGTCCTTTAAGAGGATGTTGTAATACGGGCGGTATTTTTTGATGAGGTTGCATTCCAGAATCAGCGCTTCCAGCTCGGTATCGCACAGGATGATGTCAAAATCCTCGATATTGCTCACCATCGCCTGCACCTTCGGCGTATGATCCTTGGAGGCGTGAAAATACTGCCGCACGCGGTTTTTGAGGTTGACCGCCTTGCCGACGTAGATAATCTCCCCACCGTGCTTCATCTGATAGACGCCCGGGCTTTCGGGCAGCTGGGAGAGCTTGAATTCCAGTGTCTGGTTCATGATGCTTGTTCCTTTATGATTGCTTGAGATAGGCACGGAAGCGCTCCGCCTCCTGCTCCGTCACCGTTTCATCCGAATAGCGCGCCCGGTCGTAAAGCGCGGCAAAGGCTTCGTCATGCTGCGTGCTGCCGCACAGCTCCTGCGGGGTCTGCGCAGCGGCGCCGGGACGGATCTTGACCTCACGGTTCAGGATGTGGCCGTAAACGGTGCGGACGCGCTGCCGCGGCGTCAAGGCGCTCCACCGCGGCGCGGGGCGCAGGCGTTTTTGCACCCGCGCGCGCCATTCGTCCATCAGCTGTTTGCCCATGGACTGCGCCGTCATCATCTGTTCGCTCTGATCGGCGTATTCCTCTGTTGAACCGCCGTTTCCGTTCCATTTTTGCCAAAGCTCCGCCAGCCAATTCCACAGCGTTTTGAGCCAGCGGACGATCTGCCGCACCATCAGCACGAGCAGCGCCAGCACCGCGGCAACCGCCACAACCGTCAGCACAATCGTGCTCAGGGTTTGCAGCCACTCGGGCATCACACGCTCTTCTCCGCCAAGAGCGGATAAATCCATCTGCCCGGCCTGTTCTCCGCCGGAGACTATGCCGTCCGAAGCATTGCCGCCCGCAAAGAGGTTGAAAAACGAGGCGATCAACCAGCGCAGGCCGTTTGCCACCGCGTGCTGTAAAGGCGCGATGAACACCACAATCGTCATCACCACAGCAAACACCAGCGTCAGCCCTTGGTTGCCGCGCATCATTCGCCTCGCCTGTCCGCCCGCAGCCTGCCGGACGGCACCGCGGTTGAGCAGCAACAGCGACAGCATGAGATAGACATAGGCTCCGTAACCGATCACAGGCTTGACCCAGTCAATCAGATTCAGCATGGCGATGAAATAGCTCAATCCTGCACAAAACAGGCCCGCAATCATCAGCCGCACGTCGATCAGCGCGTTTTCCTCCCGGTCGCGGCACACACCCACCGGCACGATCACGCCGCAGCCGATGGCGCAGACGTAATTCCACCCATCGTAGGGCAGCAGCAAAGCGGAACCGGCGCAGACTGCCGCAATCACTGCAATCGTCCAAAGCGCACGGCGCTCCTTCACAAAGACCGAAAGAACACTGCCGCCGACCGCCGCCAGCGCAAAGGCAAGCATAGCGGGGAGGACGCTTCCTTCCGCCAGCCCCGCAAGGAGCACCGCAACGGGGAATACCGTCGCCGTCAGATAAAAAGCACACAGCAGGCACCTGAAAATTTTTCTTTTCACGACGCGGCCTCCTCCCTTACCAGCGGCAGAACGGTGATGCTGTTGCCGCGCGCCCGCAGCGCATCCAGTTCCTTGTGCATCAGCTCGTTTTCATAACCGGTAATCACGACAATATCACAATCCTGCGGCAAGGGCAGGCGGCTCAAGTACACATGGAAGGGCAGCACGCGCTTGACCACCAGCCGGGCGCAGACCTCCAGCGCCAGCTCGCTCTGCTGCGGGCCGGACGCGGGTGCGAGATACACCGTCTCTTCCAGATCGGGCTTGGCGCAGCCGTTGGTGCCGAAGCCCACTTCCAGCCCATCCTCCAGCGCATAGCACATCAGCGACGCAGCCAGACGGATGCCCTGCTCGACCTGCTCCTGTGCGCTCTCGTCTGCACCGTCCCACTGGTTTTCATTGGGGACAACGTTGAGCAGCACCAGCAGACGGCTGGACGCCGTGAAATCGTGCTGTTTGACCTGCAATTGCCCCGTCCGGGCATAGGCGCGCCAGTGAATATCGCGGATGGGATCGCCCGGCTGGTACTCGCGGATGCCGTTATAGAGAAACAGATCCGGCCCGATGAACCGACGGACAAGCGCCTCGCCCTGCCAGCGCGATGAGGGCAGCGCCGCCTCTTCCCGGCTGAGCAGCTGCGGATAGACCACAAGATAGCGATCCATCTGCTTTTCCACGGTGGTTTTGTTCATGCCCAGCAGATCACCCACCGTCAGCGCGTAGGAATGGAAGGTATAATACCCCCTGTGTATCACGCGCACCTGATGCACACGCCGCACGCGCTGCCACGGCCCCAGATAAAACACCGACCGATGGTAGCGCTGCCCGCCGATTTCCAGGTTTTCCTGCTTGCCAAAGAGCAGCTCGGAGGGCATTCTCGTTTCAATGCGCAAAAACGGCACCGGCAGGATGCGCCGGTTTTCGATGGTTTCAATCATTTCGATGCGGTCGCCTTCAAAGAGCCTTGTGCGGGAAAAATGTCGATCTACCCGCACACCCCGAAGCCCTGCGCGCTTGAAGAGCAGCATCTGCCCCAGCGTCAGCGCACCCGCGACCAGCAGCACCCAGAAAACATTCATGGCGCACCGCCTTTATTCGATGGTCTCAGTGGGAACGGGCACGGAGGCGAGCACCTCACCTACCGCCTCGGCGGCGCGGCCGCGCCTGCCGTAAGCCGTGCGCAAAATCAGTCGATGCGCCAGCACGGGCTCGGCCATGGTTTTGATGTCCTCCGGTGTGACGTAATCCCGCCCGCGAATTGCCGCCAGACTCTGACTGACGCGCATCAGCGCCAACGCAGCGCGGGGACTTGCGCCGAGCAGCGCATCATCCAGCGCGCGAGTTTTTTCGCACAGCGCGCCGATATAATCGAGCAGTTCCGGCGCGACGCGGACGCTGCGCACCGCCTTCTGCGCCTGCGCGATCTGTTCGGCATTTGCCACCGGCCGCAAGCTCTCCTGCGGGCTTTCCTGCATGAAGCGTTGCAAAATCGCCGTCTGCTCCTCACGGGTGGGGTAGCCCATGCTCAGCTGCACCATGAAGCGGTCGAGCTGCGCCTCCGGCAGCGGAAAGGTACCCTGCGTTTCGACCGGGTTCTGCGTGGCGATGACGAAAAACGGCGCGGGCAGCGGATAGGTCGTGCCATCGCTGCTCACCTGCTTTTCCTCCATGCATTCCAGCATCGCGGACTGCGCGCGGGGCGTGGCGCGGTTGATCTCGTCCGCCAGCACAATGTTGGCGAAAATCGGGCCGGGCTTAAAGGTAAAGTTCTCGCTCTTCGGGCTGAACACCGCCATGCCCGTCACGTCTGCGGGCAGCAGGTCGGGCGTAAACTGAATGCGCGAAAAGCGGCCGTCCATGGATGCGGCCAGCGCGCGGGAGAGCAGCGTTTTGCCCGTGCCGGGCACATCCTCCAGCAGCACATGGCCGCCGGCCAGCAGCGCCGCCAGCACCTTGTCCACCACATCCTCCTTGCCTACGACCACCTTTGCAATGTTGGCGCGCAGCGCATCCGCCAGCGCCTTGATCTCCGTTGCCTTCATGTTGCCATCCTCCAATCTGTTTATTTTGCTTTAGAGTTCCTTTCTCATATATCCGCAGATAAACGGGAAAAAGTCGAATTTCTTTGTCGCCGTGTGCGCAAAGCCGTGCGCTTCATACCAGGCGCGCAGGCGGCGGTTTTCCTCTACAATGCCGATCTCCATCTGCGTGCACCCCATTTTTCGAGCGTTTTCAAACGCGCTTTCCAGCAGCAGCGCGCCGATTCCCTTATGGCGGCTGTCCGGGCGCACGCAGAGATTATTCAGCTCGCAACTTTCCGCCGCTTCCGGGCGGTGCAGCGAATAAAAGCCGATGAGACCTTCTTCCTCGAAGCAGCCGTACATCGTGCGGTGCTCCTGCGCCATTTGCCGCCACAGCCTTTCCTCGGTCACGGCAAACGCCGTAAATCTCGGCGCATTTTCGGCAGTAAAGCCAAATTCTTCCGCTACGGTCAAAAAGCTCGAACGGATCAGCGCCGTGCACTGCGCCAATTCTTCCCTTTGAACAGGACGAATCATTGTTTTTTCTTCATTTCACGATCTCAATAGCCTTTTGCAGCACCTTTCCTGCCAGTTCCGCCGCAGCCTTGCCGCCGGAGCCGCCGTTTTCCACAACCACAGCGACAGCGTAGGGATGCTCCTCCTCCGCGCAGTACCCGACAAACCAGGAATGCGGGTCGTATTTGCCGCCGGAGGAATTGACCTGCGCCGTGCCGGTCTTGCCCGCGATGGAGTGTCCCTCCACCGCTGCGCGGGACGCGGTGCCGTCCATTACCGTACCCAGCATATAGCTCTGAATCACCTGCGCCGTTTCCGGCTGCATGGTTTGCAGGTAATTCTTTGTATTCAGCGAATTGTGCACGCCGCCCGCGCTGTCTTTGACGGACAGCTTGAGCTGCGGCTCCGCCATCCGGCCGCCGTTGGCAACCGAGCCGGCAATCATGCAAAGATGCAGCGGCACGGCGGTCAGTCTCCCCTGCCCGACACCTGTCCAGGCCAGTTCGCCCTTATCCTCGATGCTCTTGGGGAACAGCGATTCATACACGATCAGGTCCTCAAACAAAAAATTGCCGTTGAAACCCATCTTTTCCGCCGTTTCACGCAGCTTTTCCTGCCCCAGTTCCAATGCCAGTTGACCGAAAGCGATGTTGCAGGACTGTGCAAAGGCCTCCTGAAGCGTCACGGTTCCGTGCCCTTCGCCGCCGCTATCGGTCAGTTTCATCTCGTCGGTCACGTCTACGCTGCCCGTGCAGGTGAAGGTGCGGTTTTGCACATCGGGAATGTTTTCCAGGGCACAGGCCAGCGTCACAATCTTGAACACCGATCCCGGCGCATAGCGCCCCTGCGTCGCGCGGTTGATGAGCACGCCGTTGTTCGCACCCTTGAATTGCTCCGGGTGCGCTGCATCGTATTCCGGGTTGGAATACAGCAACAACACCTCGCCGGTTTTGTAGTTGATGACAGTCACCGCGCCGTATTTTCCCTCTGGGAACTGCTGCGCGGCAAAGGTTTGCAGCGCAGCGTCGATGGTCAGCTGCACATCCGACCCGCGCCGTTTTTCCGCAAAGAGCTGCGCGATGCGGTCGGTCAGGCTCGCATTGAAGCCGAGCAAATCCGCCGCCAGAAAGGTTTCCGCGCCGGTGGGCACGTCCCCCTGCGTATCGCCGATCACATGGGAAACCGCCCGGCGCGTCTCGTCGCCGACGGGGTATTCCCGCTGCCCGTCCGCGCTGGTTGTGACAAGCACCGTGCCGTTTCGATCGGTAATATTGCCGGGAATCACGCTGTTTTTCGCATTCCGCAGGCGGGTGTTATAGGGCGTTGTGAACCAGCGCCCGCCGTAGGAATACGTCGCGTAGAGCAGATAGCCGCCCAACACGGCAAACAGCGCCAGCGTTGCGCACAGCACCACGCGGATATTGTGTTTCATGCGCTTCACGCCTCTTGCACCTCCCGCGCCAGCCGCCACTCGGCCTCCTCCTGTTCCCCAACGGCAACCGATACGCCCTGCAGAAGCCCCAGCATCAGCATACAGGAGAGCATGGACGAGCCGCCGTAACTGATATAGGGCATGGTCACGCCCGTGAGCGGGATGAGCTTAATCACGCCGCCGACGATCATGAAGGTCTGCAGGCTCATGCAAGTCACCACGCCCACAGCCAACAGCGCATGAAAGGACGACCGCGCCCGCATGGCCAGCGTCAGTCCCCGCCAAAACAGAGTGACATACAGTGCCAGTGCGAACAGCCCGACGGCGATGCCGAACTCCTCGCACAGCGCAGCAAAGATGAAATCGCTCTCCACCACCGGCACCACCGTGGGCGTGCCCTTGCCAAGACCCAGCCCCGTCATGCCGCCGGAAGCAATGGCGATCAGCGACTGGATGATCTGGTACCCGCCGTCCTGCGGGGAAGCCCATGGATTTTTCCAGATCGCCACGCGCGTCTGCACATGGGGAAAGAGCCGGTAGAGCACCACCGACCCCGCCGCCGCGCACGCGATGCCGGAAAGCGCCAGCAACGCGTTGCTGGTAGCGACATAATAGACCGTCAGGCACGTCAGAAAGCAGATCAGCACCGCGCCCAAATCCTTTTGCAGCACAATCAGCCCAACGCACAGCGCGGCGAACACGCCCACCGGCGCCAGCTCCCGCAGCGTGCGCTTGCGGCTCAAATCCAGCGCCAGGCACACAATCAGCGCGATTTTGACAAACTCGGAGGGCTGCAAGGAGAAAAACTTTAAGTCAATCCAGTTCTTCGCGCCGTAGGTTTCCTTGCCGATCACCAGCGTCAGTGCCAGCAGCCCTACGGACAGGAGCATCGCCGGCAGACGCAGCCACTGCCACCGGCGCATCCGGGCCACCATCACCGTCATGCACACCATCGCCATCACGCCCAGCCCGTAAAACAGCAGCTGCTTGAGCGCCTTTTCCGGATCAAGCCGGTAGAGCATGATGATCCCCAGCCCGCATAAGAAATTGGCGCAGGACAGCATGATCCGGTCCATGTGCGGAAAAGCCCGCCCAAGCAGCGCAATCTGCGCGATGAGCAGCAGCGGCATCGACACCGCCAGGATCAGCGGCACAAAGTCAAACCCGTTATAAAAGGCCAGCATCGAAAACGCCGTCGCTTCAAACAGCGTCATCGCCAGCAGAATCCAATCCATCTCGTTTCGCTTCATTGATTTTCCCTTAGTATGCGTCGCTCTCCCCCAGGCGCAGCTCAAAGTGCAGCCCGCCCAGCTGAATTTCATCCCCGTTGCGCGCCACCGCGCCCTCTGCCGCCTCGCGGCCGTTGATTGCCAGATAGGCCCGCCCCACCGCCGTGAGCATCAGCCCCTCCGGCACAGGGGTGAGGATGCCGTGCACCCGCTCAAGCGAGGGCGTGCGCAGCGCCAAATCGCATTTTCGAGAACGCCCCACCGTCGTCTCCTCTTCGATGAAAAACGGCTTTTTGCGGCGGATGCGCCCCTCTTCATCCCCCAGGAGCCAAAGCTCTGCCGCCGGGCGCACACCTGCGCGGTCGATCTGCCGGGCCACCTTTTTTTCCATCCGGGCCTCGCGGCGCAGCGCACAGATCAGCTGAAAGAGAATCAGCGCGGCCAGCGCGATGAACCAATACCGCGCCGCGGCGGCGATCAGGTCGTAGGCAGCATTCATGTTCCGGCTTATCCTCCTGTTTTTCTGTATTATAAACCAATTCGCCGCTTCTGACAAACAGAAATCCCTCTGCCTTCTTCACAGGATTTTTTCCTATTGTTATCAGATTTACGCTTTTCCGTCTGCAGGCTTCGTGACAAAATATCGTCGATGGATACAGACAAGGAGGAAATGCTCTATGAAGCGCTATTATATGCAGATTGCGGCGGTGATCGCTATTGTGATGGTCGCCTGCACGGTGCTGCCCTTGGTGATCGATTCCATGAGCGCCCATACGGTCGCACGCTACTATGAGACCACGACGGTGGATACCGTCTGCTCAAATTCCTGATCTCTTATTCAGAGACGACAAGGCAGCCGCAGCAAGCAAAAAGCTCTGCGGCTGCCTTGTTTTATTCACAGGTTGCAACTTTTTCCGCCCGAAATCCGTCTCATAGGCACAAACACAACGGGAGGTTGGATAAAATGAGAAAAATAAAATCTCTGGGCAGAACGCTTCTGGCCCTTTTGCTCACAGCAACGCTGCTGACGGGCTGCGGAGCCGGCTCTGGCAAGGCTGTCAGCGCAATCTATGTTCCATTGGACGACGGTGATTATGTGCTGATCAATCGATCTACCGGAGCGACCTTCACCATTCCCTCGTTGGACGGCATCGAGGACAAGAGCGGCAATCCGGTTGCAGCGTCTGACCTGACGGCAGGCAACGTACTCAAAATTTACGGCGACGGTGTGATGGCCGCCTCGGAACCCGGCTATTATGCCGGCGTGACGCGCGTGGTGCTGGATAAACAGGGGAAGCCGGAAGACATTGAAGCCTACCGTGACCGGATTGACGAGCTGACGGCGCATCCCTTCGCTTTGGATGATCCCGATGATGATCCACAGTCTGAAGACAATACGCCCATCCGCGCAATGTACGTCCCCCTTGGAGAAAGCGGCTATATTTTCGTCGACCAAGACGTCGGCACAGTATTCACGGTGACTATGCCGGAAGATATGGTCGGGCTGGATGGCGAAAAGATCACGCGGGATGCACTTGTTGCCGGCAACATCGTGAACATTTACGGTGACGGCATCATGGCGGAATCCTATCCCGGCCAGTATTTCGGCGTGACGCGCATCGAGGTCATCAGCTCCGGCAAACCGGAGGACATCAACGCCTATCAGGATTTGATTGACGAGCTTTACGTCGAGCCCGATTCCTCCCAGCCGCCGCAGCTTCAGGCTGAGTATTCAACCCAATTGGGTGACATAATGGCTACGGCTTCGCAAGGGAGCTATCAGTGGGGCGGCACGATCGCCTGCGGAATGCACGTTGTTCAGTTCAAGGGCATCGAATCCTATGCACTCGACGGCGCAACGGAACTGACGCTGCATTTCAGTGATGTAGGCAATCCCGACAAGCTCACCGTCAAGCGTTGGCCAGCCAATCTGCTGGGCACGCAGGACGCCGATGCGATCGATGAAGGCGAAGAGGTGGAAACCGCTCTCACGGACGGACATTATACGCTGACCGCCGAGCCCGGCTGGATCTACGGACTCAATGCCGTCTGGAACGATAGAGGAAACGCAGAATACGGCTTTCTTTGCCCGAATCGATGACTCAATTGATTGCAAAAGGCTTCCGAATTGACGGAAGCCTTTTGGTTTGCCCGGATAGACCCGATGTGCTATAATCGCATTAACTATGAACGTCAGCATTTTGCTAGAAAGTGTGGTTTATGCAGCAGAAATGGAGCTTCCCCGACCAAGTCGAGCGCTGGGATGTGTTTGAAGTGCGCGTTAGCGGCCCCAAAGAGGGCAATCCCTTTGCGGAGCAGTGGATTCGCGGCGTCTTTACCGGCGCGCAGGAGAGCGTGCAGGCCGATGGTTTTTACGATGGCGACGGGCAGTACGCCGTGCGCTTCATGCCGTCTTTTACAGGCAAATACACCTTTTCCATCGAGGCAAGCTTTCTTGCCGAACCGCTGACGGGGCGCTTCGAAGCCACGCCCGCCATGCAGGGCAATCACGGCCCGGTGCATGTGGCGTCGACCTATCACTTTGCTTATGAAGACAGCACGCCCTATCTTTCCCTCGGCACGACCTGCTATGTCTGGGCGCTGCAAAGCGACGAGCTGATCGCGCAGACGCTGGAAACGCTGAAGCACAGTGCGTTCAACAAAATCCGCTTCTGCGTATTCCCGAAGCACTACGATTACAACTTAAACGAGCCGCGCTCCTATCCCTATGCCGGCACGCCGATGGACTCCTCCGTGCTCACGCCGGAAAATTTTCAGCAGTACACGGATAAGACCGAGGGCAACCATTGGGACTTCACGCGCTTTAATCCGGAGCACTTCCGCCATCTGGAAAAGTGCATTCTTGCGCTGCGAGAGATGGGGATCGAGGCGGATCTCATCCTGTTCCATCCTTACGACCGCTGGGGCTTCTCCCGCATGACGCGGGAACAGGACGAGTTCTATCTGCGCTATGTGCTGGCGCGCTTTGCAGCCTTCCGCAACATCTGGTGGTCACTGGCCAACGAATACGACATCTTCCCGCACAAGGAGCTGGCCGACTGGGAGCGCATCGCGGAGGTGGTCTGCGCCTGCGACCCGTATCACCATCTGCGCTCCATCCACAACTGCCTGACAATGTACGATTTTACGCGCCCGTGGATCACGCATTGCTCGATCCAGCGCGTAGACGTTTACAAGTGCGTCGAGCAGGTTGAGGAATTCCGCGTTCGCTACGGCAAGCCCGTCGTGCTGGACGAAATCGCCTACGAGGGCGACATTCAGCACGGCTGGGGTAATCTGACGGGCGAAGAGATGGTGCGCCGTTTCTGGGAATCCGCCGTTCGCGGCGGGTATCCGGGACACGGCGAGACCTTCCTGGGGCACGAGGGCGTGCTTTGGTGGTCGCACGGCGGCAAGCTCCACGGCGACAGCCCGGAGCGCTTCATGCTCCTGCGCGACGTGCTGGCACAGACGCCGGGGCTGGGACTCAAGCCCTATGCCTTCAGCTGGGACTGCGTCTGCGGCGTGCCGGAAAGTCCGGCGCATCAGGGTGAATATTACCTGCTGTATTTCAGCTTCATGCGTCCCGGGTTTCGCGATTTCCATCTGGACGATGAGCACAGCTACCGTGTGCGCGTGATCGACACCTGGAAGGGCACGATAGAAGACCGCGGCGCGTTCACCGGCGCGTTCCGTGTGCCGCTGCCCGCCAGACCCTATATGGCGATCCAGATCATTCGGGAAAAATAACCCCCTATTTTGACGAAACGGAGCTGTCATCCTTTATGTATACTTCCAAGATGATGATCGTGATGCGGCGGGATCTGAAAATGCGCAAGGGTAAAATCGCCGCACAGGCCGGTCATGCCTGCGTGACGGCGATTCTCAAGGCGTTGCAGCGCGACGGGCTGCTCTCCTGCATCCATATTGAAGAAAACGGCGCAATTACGCTGCCGGAGGATCTTCCCGAAACGCCGCTGACGGCGTGGTTCACGCGCGGCGAGGCCAAGATCTGCGTCTATGTGGATTCCGAAGAAGAGCTGCTGGCGCTCGACCGTGAGGCGAAAGAGCGCGGCATACTCTCCGCGCTGATCTGCGACGCAGGCATGACGGAGTTCCACGGTGAGCCGACCTTCACCTGCCTTGCGCTGGAGCCGCTCCCCGCCGAGCGCGCCGACGAGCTGACCGGAAACCTGCCGTTGTATTGATCCGGTCCTTTCCCATCTTGCGCCGCCAACGCAAAACCACGCATCTTCCGGCTTTTCCGAAGAGTGCGTGGTTTCTTTTTTCTCTTTTATTTCTTCCGATAGCGCCGCCAGACCGCACCGCTTTCCACATACGGCTTGCTCGCTTTACAAAATCCTCCTTCTAACAGGTACTGACTCTGTATGCACCCCGGAGCGCGCTCCAAGGCAAGAGATTTTGCGTATTTTTGCAAAGATCAGCGCTTCATCTGAGATTCCAGGATGGTTTCGGGGTTGAAAGAAATCTCGGTCAGGCCCTTCTTGACGCAGGCGCGCAGGCCTTCGCCCAGAGGATTCTTGGTCAGCACCACGTTGTACTGGCCGGAGATCAGCTGCTTGCAGAGCGTCATCGCGTCGGGCAGCACGCTTTCGTCCAGCGGCGCGCCGAGCGGGCGGTAGTCGTGGTGGCCGTTGTAGATGCCGTCATAGGAATTCTTCGCGGCGGCAAGGGCTTCCAGACCTTCCAGCGCGCGCTCCACCGAGGTGACGTGCTCCCAGTCGATGGGCTTGCCGGGCATGCCGCCGTAGCCGAGGTTGCAGTTGAGCGCGTCTCCGCAGAACAGGCTGCGGCTGCTCTCGTCGAGGAAGGCGATCTGGCCGGGCGTGTGGCCGGGACAGGCGATGGTCTTGATGATGCGGCCGCCGAGGTCGAATTCCACGCCCGCTTCCAGCGGCAGACGGCGGGGCTGCTTTTCAAAAGGCGTGATGTCGCGGTCGGCCACCCAGGGATAGTAACCGCCCTGACGCTTGGCGATCATCGCAGAGTAACCGCGGCGCATCTCTATGCTCTCCTCCACCGGGTAGAACCAGTCCTTTTCGCTCAGGTAGTATTCGTCAAAATTGCCCATGCCGCCGGTATGGTCGCCGTGGCCGTGCGTCGCCACAATGACGAGGGGCTTGTCGGTAATGGTCATGCGGATCGCGCCGATCAGGTCGCCAATGCCGATGCCTGCGTCAATTACCATCGCTTTTTCCTTGCCCACCAGCACAAAGACGCTCGCGCACTCGAATTCGTCAATCTCCCAGGTATCCTTTTTGAACTGCACCATGGGGTAAAGCCGAGTTTTCATGTTCTGTTCTCCTCCCTTTTTTTCGGGGCTTGTGCCCGCTTCTATTCTGTATTAGGATAAACCATGAAGCCGCTTCATAGTCAAGCCTTTTTGAGGAAGGATTCCGCATATTTTTCCGCACCGGTGAATTTGCCAGGATGCTGTCCGTTGAAAAGAGCGTGCTGATCTATTACGACCACATCGGCCTGTTCTGCCCCGTCCATGTGGACAGCAACGGTTATCGCTGTTATTCCGCCGAACAAACGCGAGATTTCCATTTTATCCGCCTGCTGCGCGATCTGGGGCTTTCTTTGGACGAGATTGCCGCGGCGCTTTCGGCGCGGGACGCTGCCTCGCTGGAAGCGCTGTTCCGAGCCCGTGCATCGGCGTTGGATCGGGAAATTGCGCGCCTGACCGCGCTGCGCAGCCGCCTTTCCGCCAGCGTAGAGGATCTTGAACATATTCAACTCTCCCCGCCGGAAATTGTTTTTCTGCCGGAAAAGCGCTTCGCCGCGATCGACCTTTCCCCGGAGCAATTCCGCGACAAAAAGCTGCGACAGCGGCGAATACAGGAGCTGATGTCCGCTGTGGATCAAAGCGGCTTCCGCAACCTATTCAAGGGAACAATGGTGCCGCTGGCCAGCCTGCTGGACGGCAGCTTCCGCCGTGGCTGCTTCTGCATAGAGCTTACGGATGATTCGGCAAATCCGTTGCTGCGGATTCGTCCGGCAGGGAGCTACACACGCACCGTCTGTTCCTGCTCTTACGCCGCGCTGGCCGGTCGCTATGCCGAATTACTCCGTTTTCTTCGCTCACAGGGCTTTTTCCCTTGCGGAGACGGCATGGATCGTGAGCTTGCCGGGCCGTATGGCGAAGAGGGCAACTATCTTCTCGAAATCACAATTCCCGTTCACTCGCGCGCATAAGCTTCGGCCAGTTTTTCCACTGCATGCTTCTCGATGCGCGACACATAGGAGCGCGAAATGCCCATCATCTGCGCAACCTCCCGCTGGGCGCGGGGCGCACGCCCGTCCAACCCGTAGCGCATCTCGATCACCAGACGCTCCCGCGGCGTCAGTTCCGTCGTCACGAGCTGCCGCACGCGGAGCGCGTTCATCCGGCGGGATACCTCGTCCTCCACCTCCCCTGCCTCCGTGCCCAGGATCTCGATCAGCGTGATCTCGTTCCCCTCCTTGTCGGTTCCGACCGGCTCCTGAAGCGATACTTCATTGCGCCGCTTCTTCCCCGCCCGCAGCACCATCAGGATTTCATTCTCAATACATTTCGCCGCATAGGTTGCCAGCGCTGCGCCGGGGACAGGGGAAAAGGTCTGCACCGCCTTAATCAGGCCTATGGTACCGATCGAGATGAGGTCGTCGCTTTCCAGACCGGAAGAGCGGAATTTACCGGAGATGTGCGCGACAAGGCGCAGGTTGTGCTCGATGAGCAGGCGACGAGCTTCCTCGTCGCCCCGGCGCATCCGCAGAATCAGCGCGCGTTCCCGCTCCGGCGTGAGTTTTTCCGGGAAGGCGTTGCGCCCGGACATATAGGAAAGCAGAAAATAGCAGCGGGACAGCGCAATCCAGAAGAGTTCCAACATATCTTGTCATCCTCCTTGACAACGAATTTAGTTTATGATATGCTGGCTCTCCATTTTTTCACGACAGGAGGGGAATACCATGAAACTCGAAACCGAACGACTGCTGCTGCGCGAGATGACCGAAAACGACCTGGACGATCTCAAGGAAATTCTGATGGACGGCCCCACGATGTATGCCTACGAAGGAGCGTTCACCGAAGAGGAAACGCGCGGATGGCTGGAAGGACAGTTCCGGCGCTACCGCGAGAACGGCTTCGGCCTATGGGCGGTCGTGCTCAAGGAGACCGGCGAGATGATCGGGCAATGCGGGCTGAGCTGGCAGGACGCCGATCTGGGTGAACCGGTGCTGGAGGTCGGCTATCTGTTCAAGCGAAAGCACTGGCGTCGCGGCTATGCCGCAGAATCCGCGCGCGCTTGCCGCGACTACGCCTTCAACGTGCTCCACGCCCCGCGGGTCTATTCGATCATCCGCGATACGAACACAGCGTCGCAGAACGTCGCCAAGCGCAACGGTATGACGCTGCCCAGCCGCTTCACCAAGCACTACCGCGGCGTGGATATGCCCCATCTGGTCTATTCCGTGGAAAATCCCCATCCGACCGACAAAGCCGCTGCAAGTGAAAAAAACCTCCCTTTTCGTCAAGCATGTTTCCAATGCCAGACCGAAAACGGAGGGCTTTTTCGTCCTTAGACGACCAAATTCCCTTTTATACGTTTTTGCCCATCTGATAGGCCCGCTCCATCACAGTGGTGTTCTTCACCTTTCCCGGCTCATAAACGCTGCTGCCGATGATACCACCCTTTTCCATCGCGCCTTCCACGCAGTCCGCATAGCCATGGAAGCAGGCCAGCGTGGTATCGGCGGACTGCTTCACTTCGTCTGCCACCGTGACGATGCAGTAATGTATTTCTCTTCGAATATATCCTCTCAGTGCATTACTTCATCCGCTGTTGTATTTCTAGAACAATCTTTCCCGTCAAACTGTGATCAACCGGGACTTTGTCCGCTTCTGCATCCCTGCCCGTTCCCCCAGGCAGGGATGCGTTCTTCAAGAATTCACTAACTTGTATCGTTTCTTGATCAGACCTATATTGCAATAGCTCCGAAGTATCTTTATCCATCCGTTTTCGCAAGAAATATCGCAAAAGCGTGGCATACTTTTCTTCTCGGAATCTCCTTTTTTCCATTTTCTTTAATTCAGCATCCCTTCATTTCTACACTTCTAGCCGGTTTCATTTTTGTGCCGTATTTCTCAATTCATACTTGTGATTTGTGGGTTTATGTGGTATTCTGTGTGTTGTTGAAACTTACGGAGGAAATCATCATGTTGGCAGAAGAACGCCGTATCCGCATCCTGCAAATGCTGGAAGAAAAAAACGCCGTACAATTGGGCGAATTGGCCACGCTGTTCCGCATTTCCACCGAGACCGTTCGCCGCGATCTACTCGCGTTGGAAAAACAGGGACGCTTGCAGCGCACGCATGGCGGTGCAATTTCCATGTCGCGCATGGCGCCGGATCACATCCTGACCACGCGCATCGGCGAACATCAGGATCTCAAGATAGAACTGTCGCAGCGGGCCGCCCAATTGGTGCACGAGGGGGAAACCCTCGCCTTGGATTCCGGCAGCACCTCGGCAGAGTTTGCCAAAGTGCTGGCGCAGCGTTTTCACGAACTCACGGTTGTGACGCACTCGCTGGACGTTGTTCAGGCGCTGCGCCGTGCGCCGGGGATTCGGATCATACTCTGCGGCGGCGTCTATTTAGAGGAAGAAAACGCCCTATGGGGGCAGCTGGCCCTCGACGCCTTGGAACAGCTGCGCGTGGACAGGGCGTTCCTCTGCCCGGACGCGGTTTCCATCCGCAGCGGTGCGATGAATTACAGCTATCCGCTGACGCAGGTGCAGCGCAAAATGCTCGCCATCGCCAATCAGGTGCTTTTCCTGGCGGACAGCAGCAAGTTTGAACGCATTGCCCGGCTCAAGATCACGGATCTGAGGCCGGAATATACACTCATCACCGATTCCTCCCTGCCGGAGGAAATGCTTCGCTTTTATCAAAACAGCGGAATATCCATCATGAAAGGAGAATCTTGATGAACAAAGCGGTTTTGATCCTCGTGGACGGAATGCGTCCGGACGGCATGACGGCCTGCGGACATCCCGAAGTACAAAAGCTGATGGCAGAGGGCAAGTCCACCCTGCGCGGGCGCACCGTAATGCCCTCCGTCACACTCCCCTGCCACATGTCGCTGATGCACTCGGTCGACCCGGAGCGCCACGGCGTGCTGACCAACACCTTCACACCCCAAGTGCGGCCCGTGACGGGGCTGTTTGCGCAGCTGGCAAAGTACGACAAAAAGAACGCCTTCTTCTACGGCTGGTGCGAACTGAAGGACCTTTATCAGCCGGAAACGTTGGCCGACGCGGTTTTCATCTCCGGCCACAGCCATCCGTGGGACGAAAGCTGCGACCGGCTCACCGCGCAGGCGGCGGAATATCTCCGCTCGGACGACCCGGATTTTCTATTCCTGTATTTGGGCGAAGTGGACGAAGTCGGCCACAAATACGGCTGGATGAGCGCAGAATATCTGCGTGCCATCCATCACGCTTTTGACTGCATCGAAAAAATCCGTGCTGCGCTTCCGGAGGATTCCATTCTGCTGGTGACGGCGGATCACGGCGGCCACGACCGCAGCCACGGCACCGACCAGCCGGAGGACATGACCATCCCCTTCCTCGCGCTGGGCAAGCCCTTTGAAGCCGGAACCTCCTTTGACGAGATGAACATCAAGGATATCGCGCCGACCATCGCAAGCTGGCTCGGCGTTCCTGCCGATAAAGAATGGGAAGGGAAGTCTCTGCTTTGACCTCGAACCAAGTCTCCCGCCGCAATATCCGCCTGCTGATTCTGCTCAGTGCCGCCGTCTATTTCAGCAGCTACCTGACACGGCTGAATTACTCCGCTGTGCTGGTTGAAATGATCGCCAGCGAGCACTACACCCGTTCCGCTGCCTCCGCCGCGCTGACGGGGCTGTTCATCACTTACGGCGCGGGGCAGCTGCTCAGCGGCTATCTTGGCGACCGCACCAAGCCCCAACTGCTGATCTTTGCCGGGCTGCTGGTGAGCGCGGCCATGAACCTGCTCATTCCCCTTTGTCCCGGCACGGGGCTGATGACGGCGGTCTGGTGCGTCAACGGTTTGGCGCAAGCCATGATGTGGCCGCCGCTGGTGCGGATTCTGTCGGAATTGCTGAGCGAAGCGGATTACAAAACCGCAACCGTGCGCGTCAGCTGGGGCAGCTCGCTGGCCACGATACTGATCTACCTGACCGCGCCGCTGTTCATCCAATGGGGCGGCTGGCGGTTGATCTTCTTTGTCTGCGCCGTCTTTGCGCTGGTCATGGCATTTGTCTGGATCTTCTGCTTCCGCAAGCTGGAAGGCAAGATGCGCGCAAACCGTCTCGTTCCTGTTGCACATTCTGCCGTTAACGGCAAAGGTACGGGCATTCCCTCCACTCTTTGGGGCGTGCTGGCGCTGATTATGCTCGCCATCGTGATGCAGGGACTGCTGCGCGACGGCATCACGACCTGGATGCCCTCCTATATTTCGGAAACCTTTGATCTGGGCAGCGGGATTTCGATTCTGACGAGCGTCGCGCTTCCTCTGTTCAGCCTGGTAACCTTCCAGCTGACCGAATTTCTCAACCGCCACCTGCTTCGCAACGAACTGGGCTGTGCCTGTGCGATTTTTGCAGTGGGAACAATCGCTCTATTGGCGCTCAAGTTTGCAGGAGACGCTTTTGCCGCAGCCGTCGCCTGCATGACGCTGGCGGTGGGCTGTATGCACGGCGTGAACCTGCTGCTGATCTGCATGGTGCCTCCATTCTTCCGCAGCACGGGCAAGACCTCACTGATCTCCGGGCTGCTCAACTCCTGCACCTACATCGGCAGCGCGCTTTCCACCTATGTCATCGCTGTCATCACCGATCATTTCGGTTGGAGCGCCACGCTGCTGATCTGGCTGCTGATTGCTTCTGTCGGCACGCTGTGCTGCCTGCTGTGCATCCGCCGCTGGAGCGCCTATAAATCGCAAAACGGATAAAGCAATAAAGTCATCCTTTCCCGCAAAAAACGGGAAGGGATGACTTTATTCAATCTCTCCTGTCCTGCACTCAGGTAATCCACCAGGTTCCGTCTGCCGCCTGAAACAGATTTCCGATCTCTTCGGAAAGCAGATTTCCCTCTTCATCCCGCGTAAGGACGCAGTCGTAATACGCATAGGCTGCTCCCGCACAGTTTTTCTCCGCATCCCAGCCTTCTTCCACCCATCTTTCCGAATAGACCTTTCCGTTTTCCACCAGAATGACGCTCTCCTGCTCGCCGAGCGGAAAGGCGAACACCCTGGGGTAATAGCAGCAAAAGGTTTCATCCTGACTGATGATGTGCACCGGGCTGCCGATCAAACCCAGATTATAGAGATGAACCTCGTCCATGCGCAATTCCGTTGCCGTTTCAGGTTCTTCTCCCGGAAGATAACGAATCAGCACAACGCTCCTCTTTTCAAAATCGCACCGCAAAAACCAGAATGCGCCTCCCTCATAGATCGGACTTCCGTAATGCACATCCCGCTTCTCTTCAAAGGGCTGTTCGATTCTTGCCGTTTCAAAGTCGAAAAACAGAAGAGCCGATTTCGGATGAATACCATTTTGAATCTGTTCCTCCGCTTCGTAAAACTCGAAATCCCCGGTATTCGCAAAACCGAACCGATCCTGGCCGGGTATTTTCTCCACATATCTGCCCCTAGCTCCCTGAAACCGTCGAATCACAGCGCGCTCTCCTTTTCCTGCCTCAATCAAACCTTTTCGGGAATGCGGCGGCGGATAAAGTCCCCGGCCTGCGCACCCTCCGGCAAGGGCAGCAGCACGCGCTGCTTGGGGTGCGGCGCACAGTCGATAAGCTGACCTTCCTCGTCCGTCATATTTTCGCAAATGAAGTCTACGCTGCCCGCGGGCGACATCCATTGCAGGGTTTCCCCCGCAGTAAACTTGTTCTTCTGCTCTACCAGCGCGACGCCGTCCGGCCGCACCTCGAGCACCTTGGCGATATAATCGGCGCTGCGCTCGTATTCGACGGTTCCCGGCGGATCGGCAGGGCGGGAGGTAAAGTAAAAGCCCGTGCCGAACTTGCGGTGGCTGGCATTTCCCACCTCGCGGAGCAGCTTCTCGTCAAACGGCGCGTCGGGGTGCTCCATCAGGTTGTCGATGGCGCGGCGGTACGCGCCCACAACGGTGGCGACGTAATAATCGGTTTTCATGCGCCCCTCGATCTTAAACGAGCACACTCCCGCGTCTACCAGCTCTTTCAGGTGCGCAATCATGCAAAGATCGTTCGCAGAGTAAAAATAGGTGCCGCGCGCATCCTCAAACACCGGCATATATTCGCCTGGGCGCTTCTCCTCCACCAGTGCATATTTCCAGCGGCAGGTCTGCGCACACTGCCCCTGATTGGCGTCCCGCCCGGTCAGATAGTTGGAAAGCACGCAGCGGCCGGAATAGGACGCGCACACCGCGCCGTGAACAAACGCCTCGATCTCCAGGCTTTCCGGCGTTTTTTCGCAGATGCCGCGCACATCCTCCATATTGAGTTCCCGCGCCAACACCACGCGCTTGATCCCCTGCCGGTGCCAGAAAGCCGCCGCGCGCCAGTTCAGCGTATTGGCCTGCGTGGACAGATGCAGCGTCAGCTTGGGCGCAACCTCGCGGCAGATCTCAATCGTTGCAGGATCGGCCACAATCGCCGCATCCACGCCGATGCGCTCCAATTCATGCACCGCGTCTGCCACGCCGTCCAGATCGTTGTTATACATATAGGCGTTGACGGTGACGTGGATTTTTTTGCCGTGGCTGTGGACATAATCCGTAGCGCGCTTCAGCGCGTCGTCGTCAAAGTTGCCCGCATAGGCGCGCAGCCCGAAGCGCTTGCCGCCCATATACACCGCATCCGCGCCAAAGCGGATGGCCGCAATGAGCTGGCTCTCGCCGCCAACGGGGGCGAGCAGTTCCGGTCGATTCATCATTTTTCTCCTCTCGCACAAAAAGGACGCCGCAGCGCCCTTTTTGATCTCTGTTATTTACGGATTTGCGGCCGCCTGCTGGATCTTCTGGTCATAGGCCTGCCACAGCGGGCGATACTGCTCCACCAGCGCGTTGTGCTCCTCCAGCGTCTTGCTGAAGGCCAGCTCGCCCGTCTCCGGATCGGTCAGCGTGAAGTAGAGATATCCCTCGTCCACATAATCGCTTTCCGGATAGAGCGCGGCCTCGATCGCCGCATCGCCGGGGCTGCAAATGGCGCCGACGGGAAGCCCGGTATGGGTATAGGTGTTATAGGGGCTGTCCACACCCAGCTCCGATTGGGTCAGCACCAGCCGCTTGACGCCCAGCGCATACTGCACCGTGACGTCCGATCCCAGCGCCATCTTCTGATCCAGACGGTTGTGGAACACGGCGGAAACCTTGTCAAAGGTATCGTGCTTGCCCTCTTTTTCGATGATGGAGGCCAGCGTGACGACCTGATCCATGCTCATGTTGAGCTCTTCGGCCCGGCTGGTATATCCCGCGCCGTAGATGACGTTCATGCGGTCGAGCATCTTGCCGATGACGGTTTCTTCGGAAGAGCCGACGTAGATTTCATAGGTATCGGGGTAGAGATAGCCTTCCAGCAAGTAGATCCGTCCCTCATCACCCTTATTGGCCACATCGGCAATGAAATCGTACTTGTCCTTGATCCCCTCACCGGTGCGGCACAGCTCCAGGAAACGATCCGCCGAGGCAAACACTTTCTGATCGACCAGCGACTGTGCAATGCCTTCAACCGACAGGCCTTCGACGATGGTGAACTTCATGACGTCGGTTCCGCCGTCGCCTTGCGCCAGCGTATCAATGATCTGCGTCAGCGTCATGGAACGGGAAAGCGTATAGGTTCCCGCCTTGAGCTGATGCCCCTTGCCGATCAGTTCGCTCAAATACTGGAAAACGCCCTTGTTGCGCACCAGATCGGCTTCTTTCAGCTGCCGCGCGATGCTGGAGACCGAGGAGCCGCGCTTGACGACGAACTCCACTTCCGTCGTGTCCTCCGGGTCCGGCGGCATGACGTAGTTGCTGTAAACATATTTCCATGCCGTGGACAGAATCCCGGCCGTCAGCACACAGGCACACAGAAAGATCGTAAACGGCCGCAGGATCTGCCAGGCAATGTTCCAGCCTCTTGCCTTGTTGGGATTCGGTTTGGTCACCTTATTTTGTCCTCCTGCTCGTTTCTGTCTTTTTGCATTAAACGAAGCGGGACTACCGCGCGTTGCACAGCGCCGGAAAACGGCCCGATCAGCCGCGCAGCATATCCATGTCGATATCCACAGCCTCGCCCAGGATCTTGTAAATATCCGCCAGCATCTTTTGCAGCTGGAATTCCGCCATCAGATAGCGGGTCGCGTCCTGGCTGAGCTGAAGCACCGCCATGATCTTCTGCAAGCGCTCCATCTCTGCCGGATCGGGCTTTCCGCCCCCGGCTACCGAAACCTGCAATTGGAACTGAAGCTTTTTGTATTCCTGAATCAGCGCCTTCTGCGTCTCGTTTTCCATCGCGACCTCTTTACAGCGCTGATATTCCTGGTATTCCGGGCTGTTTTTCAGCTCGCGCGCCAATTCGTGCGCTTTATCGTAGACGTTCATCTGCGTCTCTCCTTACACTTCCATGATGATGGGCAGAATCATCGGACTGCGCTTGGTCTTCTGGTAGAGGAACTCGCGCAGGTCGTCGCGGATGCGGGTCTTGATGGTGCCCCAATCCGGCGTATGCGCTTCCCTGATGCAGCTTTCCACGCTCTTTTTGACCACCTCGCGCGCCTGCACCATCAGCTCCTCGTTCTCGCGGACGTAGACGAAGCCGCGGGTGACGATGTCGGGGCCGGAAACCAGCTTGTTGTCCTTTTCGGACAGGCCGACCACCACGGTCATCAAACCGTCCTGCGAGAGGTGACGGCGGTCACGCAGCACCACATTGCCCACATCACCGATGCCCAGGCCGTCCACCAGCACTGCGCCGGCAGGCACCGCGCCCGCCACCTTGGCGGAATTGCGGCTGATCTCGATCACATCACCCACGCGGGGAATGATGACGTGATCCTCCGGCATGCCCATGGACATGGCCAGTTTTTTGTGCATCGAAAGCATTCTGTATTCGCCGTGCACGGGGATGAAGAACTTCGGCTTGATCAGCGCATGCATGAGCTTGAGCTCTTCCTGGCAGGCATGACCGGAAACGTGCACCTCCGCCAGCGCTTCATAGACCACATCCGCGCCCTTGCGCAGCAACTGGTCAATGACGCGAGAGACCGAAAGCTCGTTGCCGGGGATGGGGTTTGCGGAAATCACAACCATATCCGACGAACGGATATCCAGCTTGCGGTGCTCGGAGAACGCCATGCGGGTCAGGCCCGACATCTGCTCTCCCTGAGAGCCGGTGGTGATGACCACGATTTCGTCATCCGGATAGCGATCCAGATCGTCAATCGAGATCATCATGTCATCCGGAATGTGCAGTTCGCCCAGCTGCATGGCCACAGTGGAAACATTGGTCATGCTGCGGCCGGTCAGGCAGATCTTACGGCCGTACTGCTGTGCAGAATTGACCACCTGCTGAATTCTGTGGACGTTGGAGGCGAACATCGCGATGATGATGCGCCCCTTGGCGCGCGGGAAGAGCGCGTTGAAGGTCTCCCCAACCTTCTTTTCCGACATGGTATAGCCGGGACGCTCGACATTAGTGGAATCCATCAGCAGCGCCAGCACGCCGCGCTTGCCCAGCTCCGCCAACTTCTGGAAATCCATCAGCTCTCCGTCCACCGGGGTATAGTCCACCTTGAAGTCGCCGGTAAAGACCACCGTACCCACCGGGCACTTGATGGCCATCGAGACCGCGCCCGCGATGGAGTGGCTCATCTTGATGAAGTCCACGTCAAACGCGCCGATCTTTTCCGACGAACCGGGAACAATGGTGTGCAGCGCGACGTTGGGCATGGCTCTGTGCTCCTTGAGCTTGAGCTCGATCAGCGCCAGCGTCAGCCGCGTGCCGTAAATCGGCACCACGCCGCCCAGCTGCTTGACCACATAGGGGATCGCGCCGATGTGATCCTCGTGGCCGTGGGTAACGAGAATGCCGCGGATCTTGTCGCGGTTGCGCTGCAAATAGGTCACGTCCGGAATCACCAGATCAATGCCCAGCATATCCTCCTTCGGGAAGATGGAACCGCAGTCCAAGATCACGATATCGTCCGCATATTCCAACACATAGATATTTTTGCCGATTTCTTCAACCCCGCCCAGCGGGATGATTTTCAGTTTTCCTTTAGGCGACACCTTTTTTCCTCCTTTTCATGAAAAAACGCATAGGAACAGGACAGACTACCCCCTTGTTGCTCTTCTTTCCGGCAGTCTGTTTTACATCTAATTAAGCGCAGCCGAACAAAGCCGTATGATTCAGCTGTATTCGATTTTTCCCCGAACCTGCGGTTAAAAAAGCGTCATCACACGCGGAGCCTCCGGCGGCGGTGCCACGCCAAACCACCCTTGACGCAGAACTCTCCCGACGCCTTGCCCCCGCGCGCACACAATGCCGCCGCGCCGCAGGCAGAAAACCATCTCTGTTATTATACCCGCTTTTCTCTTCGAGTGCAAGTTAACGATTCTGTCCCCCAACACCGTTCCGCAAACAAGCGCAAAAAAGGAAGAGCGGACTTTATGCCGCCCTTCCCGAGCCAAATTCTATTTCATCAGATAATCTGCTTGGAAACGTCGAACTGCTGCACGGTGTGGGAAAGATGCTCACGGACGTATTTGCCGTCGATCTCGATCTTTTCAGGGCCGTTTTCGCCGCCGGAGAAGGCAACTTCGTCCAGCAGTTCCTCGATGAGGGTGTGCAGACGGCGCGCGCCGATGTTCTCGCGGCTGTCATTCATTTCCACGGCAATATGCGCCATTTCGTCCAGCGCGTCGGGCGTAAAGCTCAGCTCCACATCGTCCACCGCCATCAGCGCCTGATACTGCTTGATCAGCGCGTTTTCCGGCTGGGTGAGGATGCGGCGGAAGTCCTCCTCCGTCAGGGGCTTGAGGTTCACCTGCACAGGGAAGCGGCCCTGCAATTCCGGAATCAGGTCCGTGACCTTGGCCACATGGAACGCGCCTGCGGCGATAAAGAGCATGTGGTCGGTCTTGACCGGGCCGTATTTGGTGTTGACGGTGCAGCCCTCCACGATGGGCAGGATGTCGCGCTGCACGCCCTCGCGGGAGACGTCCGGGCTGCCGGACTGCGAACGGCCGGCGACCTTGTCGATCTCGTCGATGAAAAGGATGCCATCCTCCTCCGCCTTGTAAACGGCCTCGCTGGTGGCCTTGTCCATGTCGATGAGCTTGCTGATCTCTTCCTGCTTGAGGATCTTGCGCGCCTCGATGACGGACACCTTGCGGATCTTCTTTTTCTTGGGCATCAGCCCGCCGAACACATCGCCGAGGGATACGTCCGTGCCGGGCAGCGTATCGGTGGTCGCGGTGTCCTCCACCTCGATTTCGATGATCTCACCCTCCAAGGACCCGCACATCAATTCCATGCGCAGGCGTTCGCGCTGCTTTTTGCGATTCTCCCGCACTTCCGGCGGCTCGTCGGGCTTGCGCACCGGGCCGAGCAGCGCCTCGATGGGGTTGACGTCGGCCTTCTTTTCGCCCTTTTCCTTATCGACCAGCGCGTCGAGAATGCGCTCCTGCGCATTCTGCTCCGCAACGATCTCCACGTCCTTGCCCATGCGCTCCTTGACCAGGCGCAGTGAGGTTTCGACCAGATCGCGCACCATGGAATCGACGTCTCTGCCGACGTAGCCGACCTCGGTAAACTTGGTGGCCTCCACCTTGACCAGCGGCGCGTCCACGAGCTTGGCCAACCTGCGGGCGATCTCGGTCTTGCCCACGCCCGTTGGGCCGACCATCAGGATGTTCTTTGGGGTAATATCCTCGCGAATTTCCGGTTCCAGGCGACTGCGGCGATAGCGGTTGCGCAGCGCGATGGCGACAGCGCGCTTGGCCTCGTCCTGACCGATGATGTATTTATCCAGCTCCTCGACGATCTGCCGGGGAGTGAGCTGATTGCTGTTCATCCTCACACCTCCTCAACGGTAATGTGGTCGTTGGTGTAGACGCAGATCTCCGAAGCGACCTTCATGGCCTCGCGAACGATGTCCTTGGGCTCCATGTCGGTGCAGCGGACGAGCGCGCGGGCGGCGCTGAGGGCAAAGTTGCCGCCGGAGCCGATGGCCAGCACGCCATCGTCCGGCTCGATGACCTCGCCCGTACCGGAGATCAGCAAAAGGTTTTCAGGGTCTGCGGCCAGCAGCATCGCTTCGAGCTGGCGCGCCGCCTTATCCTGCCGCCAGTTGGAGGCCAGCTCCACCGCAGCTCTGGGCAGATTGCCCGCAAACTGCTCCAGGCACGCCTCAAATTTTTCGCGCAGCGCAAAGGCGTCCGCCACCGATCCGGCAAAGCCGACCACGACCTTGTCGTTATAGATGCGGCAGACCTTTTTCGCGCCTGCCTTCATGATGGTGTGCTCGCCCATGGTCACCTGCCCATCGCCGGCGACCGCGGTCTTTCCGTTTTTCTTCACCGCGACGATGGTTGTGCCGCGGAAGGGACTTTTATTTTCTGACATATCAAAGTGTCCTCCGTTTTCAGATACTGTATTCATGCTATCACAAATTAAACGCCTGGGAAAGCGTTTTGTTTCCCACTTATACAAATAGCCGTCCGAAAACCGCAGAATTCAGGGTTTTCGGACGGCAATTCTTTACAGTTCATTCACAATTTCCGCAATCTTTTCCAGCGATCTTTCGGCTACTTTGGCGTAGCGTTCCTTCTTGACGCGGATCTTTTTACCCTCCAGCGGCGCCATCACGCCGAAGGTAGCGTTCATCGGCTGGAAGTTGCGGTTCGGGGTCGAAATATACTTCCCCATCGCGCCGATGACCGTCAGATCGGTCCAGTCGGTGCGCTCCTTTCCGCAAAGATCCTGCCACATCGAAATGCCCGCCAGCATTCCCGATGCGGCAGACTCGATGTATCCTTCCACGCCCGTCATCTGCCCTGCAAAATACAGTCCTTCGCGCAGCCGGAAATGATCGTCCAGCAGCTGCGGAGAGTTCAGAAAGGTATTGCGGTGCATCACGCCGTAGCGGGCGAATTCCGCGTGCTCCAATCCGGGAATCATGCCGAAAACCCGCCGCTGCTCCGGAAACTTGAGGCGCGTCTGAAAGCCCACCAGGTTGTACAGCGTGCCCGCCGCGTCGTCCTGACGCAGCTGCAGCACCGCATAGGGCATTTTCCCCGTGCGCGGATCGGCAAGCCCAACGGGCTTGAGCGGGCCAAAGGCCAGCGTCTGCCTTCCTCTCGCCGCCATGACCTCCACCGGCATGCAGCCCTCGAACACGCGGTTGTTCTCAAAGCCGTGCACCGGCGCGGTTTCTGCCGTGATCAGTGCGTCGTAGAAGGCGTTGTATTCCTCTTCCGTCATGGGGCAGTTGATGTAATCGTCTTCGCCCCGGCCATAGCGGGAAGCGCGGAAGGCGCGCTCCATATTGATTGATTCCAGCGTCACGATGGGCGCGGCCGCGTCAAAGAAGGAAAGGCCCTCTTTTCCCGTGATGCGCACGATTTCTTCCGCAAAGGCATCGCTGGTGAGCGGGCCGGTGGCGATGATGGTCGGCCCTTCCGGCAGCTGCATCACCTCGCCGGTGACGATCGTGCAGCCGGGATGCGCACGCAGCGCATCGGTCACGCCGGCACTGAATGTTTCCCGATCCACCGCCATCGCGCCGCCCGCAGGAACGCGCGCTTTTTCCGCGCTATCCATGATGAGCGAACCCACGCGGCGCATTTCCTCCTTGAGCAGCCCCACGGCATTTTCCAGCCGGTCGGAGCGCAGGGAGTTGGAACAGACCAGCTCTGCAAAGCCCTGCATATGGTGGGCAGGACTGTATTTTTCGGGCTTCATCTCATAAAGCGTGACTTCGCAGCCGCGCTTGAGCAGCTGCCAGGCCGCCTCGCTCCCCGCAAGACCCGCGCCGATGACATTGACCTTCATGGTAAAATACTCCTTTTTCGTCATAAAGCGGGCATGAGCCGCTTTCGTTCATGCCCGCCGGGGATATTGTTATTCCGCTTCCTCCGCAGCGGGGTTTTCCACCTCGACGCGGTGCTTGCAGGTTTCGTTGGTGCAAAGGTGCCAGGTGACGTCCTTCTTGCGGTCGCGCTTGAGCACCATGGGACTGCCGCAGACCGGGCAGCGGTCGTCCACCGGCATATCCCAGGAGGTGAAATCGCACTCCGGGTAATGCTCGCAGCCGTAGAAAACGCGGCCGCGCTTCGTGTTGCGCACGAGGATCGCACCGCCGCACTTGGGGCAGTGCGCGTCGATCGTGCGGACGATGGGCATGGTGTTGCGGCATTCCGGGAAATTGGGACAGGCCAGGAAACGGCCGAAGCGTCCCATTTTATAGACCATCATCGCGCCGCACTTGTCGCACTTGACGTCGGAGACCTCATCCTTGACCTCGACCTTTTCGATGTTCTTTTCCGCCTGAGCCAGCTGCACGGCAAAAGGATCATAGAATTTCTTAACGACCTTGTGCCAATCCTTGCCCTCTTCCTCGATGGTGTCCAGATCCTCCTCCATATCGGCGGTGAACTGCACGTCCACGATGGACTTGAAATTCTCGGTCATCATGTCGGTGACGAGCTGCCCAAGCTCCGTGGGCACGAGCGCTTTGTTTTCGCGGGCGACATAGCCTCTGGCTAAGATTGTGGTGATGGTGGGCGCATAGGTGGACGGACGGCCGATGCCCTTTTCCTCCATCGCGCGCACGAGCGAGGCTTCGGTATAGCGGGCAGGCGGCTGCGTGAAGTGCTGCTCGGCGTCCAGTTCTTTCATCGTTACCTGGTCGCCCACCTGCACCTTGGGCAGGTTGCTCTCCTTTTCCGCCGGTTCGTCCTGGCTCTCTTCATAGAGCACGGTGAAGCCCGCGAACTTTTTCTTCATGCCGCCGAAGCGGAACTGCGCCTCGCCACTGCCCAGCTCGACCGCCAGCGTGTCATAAACGGCGGGCGTCATCTGCGAGGCGAGATAGCGATCGTAAATCAGCTTATAGAGTCGGTATTGGTCGCGCGTGAGCGAGGCCTTGACCTTTTCAGGCGAAAACAGCGCGTGCGTGGGGCGGATGGCCTCGTGCGCGTCCTGTGCGTTTTTGCGTCCCTTATAGATATTGGGCGTTTCGGGCAGGTACTCCGGCGCAAAGTTGGCAGAGATATAGTCGCGCGCGGCGGTCAGCGCCTCGTCGGACAGACGCGTGGAGTCGGTGCGGATATACGAAATCAGGCCGACCGTGCCTTCGCCCTCGATGTCCACGCCTTCATAGAGCATCTGCGCGATCTGCATGGTCTTTTTCGTGGTGAAGGAGAGCTTGCGCACGGCTTCCTGCTGAAGGTTGGAGGTCGTAAAGGGCGGCTGCGGATTCTTCCTGCGCTCACCGGTTTTGACCGAAGTGATCGAGAATTTCTGATCCACCAGCTTTTCGCGCAGCGCTTTTGCCTGCACAGCGGAGGTGATGTCGGTCTTTTCATCGCCGGAGCCGACATATTTTGCGGTAAACTTCTGACTACCGTCGGTGAAGTTGGCGGTCAGCGTCCAGTATTCCTGCGGAATAAACGCATCGATTTCCGCCTCCCTGTCCACGATCATGCGGGTAGCGACGGACTGCACGCGCCCGGCAGACAGCCCTTTTCTCACCTTGACCCAAAGCAGCGGGCTGATCTTGTAGCCAACCAGTCGGTCGAGCACGCGGCGCGCCTGCTGCGCGTCCACCAGCTGCAAATCAATGGGGCGCGGCTTTTTCATCGCGGCCTTGATGGCGGGCGCGGTGATCTCGTTAAACTCCACGCGGCAGTTAGATTCCGGATCGATTTTCAAGATGTTAGCCAGATGCCAGGAAATGGCCTCGCCCTCACGGTCAGGGTCGGTTGCGAGTATGACTTTGGACGCACCGCGCGCTTCCTTGCGAATGCGATCCAAAATCTCGCCGCGGCCGCGGATGGTGATATAGCGCGGTTCAAAGTTCTGATCGATATCCACGCCCAGCTGGCTCTTGGGCAGGTCGCGCACATGGCCGTTACACGCCTCCACCTTATAGCCCCGGCCCAGAAATTTGCCGATGGTCTTGGCCTTCGCGGGAGACTCCACGATGACCAGTTTATATTTGCTGCTGGCTGCTGCCATAATACTCCGTTACCCCCGTTTAATAAATCCTGCGAAAAAAAAGCAGGCAATGATCATTTCATCAGTCCTTCGCCGCATAAACGCGGCCTGCTGTCTGGTCTATTATTCCCTTCAATTGCAGCATTGTCAAGAGCGAATTTAGTTTTGCCGCCGCAAAGCCGGTTTTAATTATCAGCTGATCGAAGGACAGCGGCTCTCTTTTCAAATGCTCCATCACGCTTTTCTCTTCTTCATTCAACGAAACGGCAGCGGCTTTTTCCGTTCCCATTTCCAATGCGGAAAGCCCCAATACGTTCAATACATCCTTTGCTTCCAGTACAATCTCCGCGCTGGTGCGCATCAGGCGGTTGGTGGCGTAGCTGGCGGGAGAGTCAATATTTCCCGGAACGGTGAACACCTCTCTGCCGTATTCCATCGCAAGCTCCGTCACCAGCAGCGTCCCGGATTTTTCCGCCGCCTCGGTCACGAGCGTGCCGCGCGTCATGCCCGCCAGCAACCGGTTGCGCGCCTGAAAAGAGGCGCGGCTGCCCGCGGTTCCCGGCGCATATTCGCTGACGATCAATCCTTCCTCGGCCACGCGCCGCTGCAATTCTTCGCTGTAAGCCCCGGCGGAACCATCCGGCCCGCAGGCGAGCAGCGCAATCGCCCTGCCGCCAGCATCCAGCGCGGACTCCAGCGCCGCTTCGTCCAATCCTTCCGTCAAAGCGGAAACAACGGTCACGCCCGCCGCAGCCAAATCACCCGCGAGCTTCCTTGTCGCCTTCAGGCCGTATTGCGTGTGCCGCCGCGTGCCCACAATCGTGAGCAGCTCGCCGTCCAGCAGCGAAAGATCGCCCAGGCAATACAGCGCGCACGGCGGATCGTACAAATCGTGCAGCAGTGCCGGATAGTGCTCGCTTGCGGGCGTGACGATGCGCACGCCCTTTTCCCTGCACCGGCGCACAAACGCATTGAGTGCCTCGCCGTTGCGGCCTGCCTGCAAGCCTTGCGCCGCCTGCCGCCCCACGGTCTGCGCAATCTCTTCGGTATCCGCCTCCCAAAGGGCTTCTTCGCCGCCGAAATAATCCACCAGCTGGCGCGCCCGCCCCGGGCCGATGCCGCGGGAACGATCCAGCCACAGCCAGACGCCTTCTTCCCTGGTCATGCGCGCTTCCGCTCCCTTCTTTTCTCCTTATTTCCAATACTTTTCATTGGTTCCGCGGTAGGAGGCCGCCTCGGCAATGTGCGCGCCTTCCACACATTCGCTGCCCGCAAGATCGGCAATGGTGCGCGCCACGCGCATCACGCGCGTATAGGCCCGCATCGACAGCGAAAGATTCTTCATGCACAGCTGCAAAAGATCCTTGGCTTCCGACGTGAGCTTGCAGTCCGCTTCCAGATTTTTCGCCGGAATGCGGGCGTTGCAATAGGTCGCACGCCCCTCATAGCGCCGGTTCTGCCTTTCCCTTGCCGCTTCGACGCGCAGACGCACCTCCGCGCTGCTTTCCGCGGGCGGCGCGTCGCCGAAAACTTCCTCCGGGGACACCGCATCCATCTCCACCACCATGTCGATGCGGTCGAGCAGCGGGCCGGAAATACGCGACAGATACCGCTGCACCTCGTGCGGCGTGCAGCGGCAGGGGCGCGTGCGGGAGCCGTAATTGCCGCAGGGGCAGGGGTTCATCGCGCAGACGAGCTGAAAGTTGGCCGGATAGGTGCAGCGCGCATTGATGCGCGAAACCGTGACCTCGCCATCCTCCATCGGCTGGCGCAGCGCTTCGAGCACAGGGCGCGGATATTCAGGCAATTCATCCAGAAAGAGCACGCCGTTGTGCGCCTTGGAGATCTCGCCGGGCATAGCGCTGCGCCCGCCGCCGATCAGCGCGACCGCAGAGGTGGTATGGTGCGGCGCGGAAAACGGCCGCTGCGTCATCAGCCCGCCCTGCCAGTCCCCGGCAACAGAATGAATGACGGTGGTTTCCAGCGCTTCCTGTTCGGTCATGCGCGGCAGAATGCCGGGCAGCGCACGGGCCAGCATGGTCTTGCCCGAACCCGCCGTGCCGATCAGCAGCAGGTTGTGTCCGCCCGCCGCCGCAACCTCCAGCGCCCGCCGTGCCGACATCTGCCCGCGGATCGAGGATAAGTCCACCAGCGGTTCGCTGTGCTCGCTTTCTGCGGAATAAACGCTCTGCGGCAGCGGATGGATGCGCTCCTGTCCGCGCAGAAAGGCCACGGTCTGCTTCAGGTTTTTCACCGGATAAAGTTCCAGCCCGCTCAGGCAGGCGCACTGTTTCGCGTTCTCTTCCGGCAGCAGCGCTCTTTTCACGCCCTGCCTGCGCGCGGCGAGCATCATCGGCAACGCGCCGGTGACTGCGCCGATCGTGCCGTCCAGCGACAGTGCACCCAGCACCACCAGCCCCGCAAGGTTTTCCGCCTTGAGCTGTTCCGATGCGGAAAGGATGCCCAGCGCGATGGGCAAATCATACCACGGACCCTCTTTTTTGATATCGGCGGGCGCCAGATTGATCGTGATCTGCGCCGCAGGGAAGGAAAAGCCGCTGTTGCGCATGGCCGTGCGGACGCGCTCGCGCGATTCCCGCACCGCCGCATCGGGCAGACCCACCACGTCCACCATCGGCAGACCGTCGCGGACGTCTACCTCCACGCGCATCGGGTAGCCCTCGATGCCGACGCGCCCGTAGCTCTTTACAACAGACAGCATAGATCCCTTCCCCCTCGTTTTTTACTTCTTAAACACCATCAGCTTGTTGCCGAGGAAATTGACGCCCATGGAGCAGACCACCGCAACGATCTTGCCCGCAAAGCGATTCATCCCCAGCTTTTCCTGCGTGAGCACCAGGATGCCGGTGCTCACGCCCAACGCCGCCAAATTCACCAGCAGAAACAGGATCAGCTGCCTGCGCGTCATGGGTTCCTTCTGCGAGAAGGTCCAGCGCTTGTTCATCACCAGGCTGTTGGCCACGCCCGCACAGTAGCCCAGCACCTGCGCCACAACGTAATATTGCTTGAAGAGCGGGATCAGCATCAGCAGCGAATACACGCCGGTATCCACCAGCGTGTTGACCACGCCCACCAGGCCGAATTTGACGGCCTGCGCGATGAGTTTTTTGAACTTATCCATGCGTTTTCCCCCTTAATACAGCGTCCAGGACGGCAGCCACTTCAGGAGCGAGGCATGGAAGCTGGTCATCGGGATGCCGGTGAGCACCGGATAGAACAGCGCGTAGAGCGCAACGACCAGCACCATAAAGCCGATGATGACGGGCTTTGCCCACGTCTTTTTGTCGTAAAGATCCTCAAAGAACAGCACCGTCGCGAGGATAATGAACGGCACAGAGGCAAAATAGTGGTAGACAAACGTCACGCGCGGCACGAGCACCCACGGCAGGAAGTTCGCGGCAAAGCCGATCACCACCCACCAGATGCGCTTGTCCCGCTTGCCGTAGCCCTGAACGGCGCGCACGACGCACCAGATCAGGCAGCCAAGACCCGTCCACCACACCGCGGGGTTGCCCAGCGCGGAGATCGACGATACCCAGCCCTGCGGCATGGAATCGGAAACATAATACCAGATGTTGCGGATGTCCAGCGGCCACTGCCACCAGGACGATTCAAACGGATGGGATTCAAACACGCCCTTGTGGTAGTTGAACATGTGCAGCTGGTAGTTCCAGACCTCCTTGAGGCCGTGATGCGGCGCGTCGATGCGCAGGAACTGATAATATGACCCGATATAGATACCCAGCGGAATCACCACAAAGAACAGCACGCAGCAAAGGATCGTCCAAAGCGCCCGCTTGGGATACTTCGAGGTGATGTTTTCGCACTGCGCGCGGCGCTCGGTGGAAAGCGTTTTCTCCTCCGCAAGCTCGCGACGCGCCGCAATGTATTCCTTCGTGCGCGTGCCGAAGATCGTGAAAAACAGCACCGCAAGCCCAACCGCCGCATATATGCCGATCCACTTGCTCGCCATGCCCAGCCCCATAAACAGGCCGGAGAGAAACAGCGAGGGCAGCGTTTTCCAGAACTTTTCATGATAGAAGCTGTGGTAGGCATAGCGCATCATGAAATAAAACTCCAGAATGATGAACAGCACCGGATAGGAGTCGATCGTGCCCAAGCGCGTCTGCGCCAGGTGCATGAAGTCGAACGTCATTAAGAACGTGCCCAGGAAGGCAAACGGCGTTTTGCGGAACAGCAGCTTGCAGAGGAAGTACATCGCGGGCACCATCAAAACGCCCGCCAGCGTCCCCGCAAAGCGCCAGCCGAACGGCGTCATGCCGAAGAGCGCGATCGACCAGGAGATGAACACCTTGCCCAGCGGCGGATGGGTGTTTTCATACCACTCCATGTTGTGCAGCTGCTCATAAGCGGTGCGTCCATGATACACTTCGTCAAAATACATGCCGTTCATATAGGACGGCTGATCCGGCACGATGTCCTGCTCGTCGGTCAGGTTTTCCGCCGTGCAGGAGGCGATGGTCAGACGGCTTCCGTCCGCGCCGAAGAGCGCAACCTCAAAGAGCTTGATCTCCTTGTTGGTCACGTCCAGCCGGACGTAGCGCGCGCTGTCATCCACCTCGACCGTGTGCCACTTGAACATATCGTGCACGCCGACGCTCTGCTCCTGCGTGCCCGACCAGCTCACGCCGTCCGCACTGAAGGAAATGTCGAAATCGCCGTAGGGAATCTCGCCGTAATAGCGGAACTGGGAAATATCCTGCACGCTGCCCAGATCAATCACTGCGCTGTCGCCCTCTTTGCCGTCCCACAGCGTCTGCGGGGCGACGGTATCGCCCAGCTGATAAAACGCCGTCACGGCATAGACGATGGTCAGCGCCGCCATGAGCAGATAATCCTTCTTCGTCATCCGGAAGGAAGCGCGGTCGCCGCTCTGCGCCGCGTCAGGCAGATGCGCGCCCAGTACCTGCCGGTGCAGCGGCTCGATGCGCTCCGGCTCAACCGGCTGAATCTTCTTTTTGACGCAGAGATCAAAGCAGACTTCGATGAGATAAAACAGCAGCAGCAGGTTCAGCGCCGCAATAAAGATGCCGAGATAACGGTTTTCTTCCAGAATATGCTCGTTTTGCAGCACAATGTAGATATTGACCGCATTCGTCAGCGAAAAGCCCGCAAACGTCCACCAGATGCGCTTGTCGCCGTAAAGCAGCGCCGCCAGCAGCAACAGCAGCAGTGCGGGATACATATACCGCTCGTGCATCCGCACACCCAGGCAGAACGCGCCGATCAGCACCAATGCCGTCGTCAGCGGAATGGCGCGCTTTTCGCGGCTGATGAAGAAGAACGCAAGTCCGCCCGCAACGCTCAGCACAAGGCCGATCATACCCCAGGCTTGATAGTTCAGCCCAAGGAACGCCGTGTCCTGCGCAGCCCAGTTGCCGCCCAGCAGATAGAACAGGTTCAGGGCATTGACCGTCGCGTATTGATAGGACGACATTGTGCTGAAGAACTTTTCAAAGATGAAGCTGAAGGGCTGCTTGATGACGAACGGCAGCGCGATCACCGCCATGGCGGCCACGCACAGCGCAATGCCGATCCCCAGATCCTTCAACCCCTTCTTGGGGTTCTCGATCACTTCCAGCGCGTAGCCGCAGAGCATGATGGTGCCCAGCATCAGCGCCTGGGGCTTGACCATCACCGCGATGCCGTAAAGCAGCGCCGCGCGCTTGGTGTTGTTCTGCAAAAAGGCGTCCAGCACCAGCAGGATCAACAGCGCCAGCACGCTGTCGATCTGCCCCCACATGGCGGAATCGAGCAGCGCGGCGGGCATCATCGCCCATGCAGCGGCCGCCAGCAGTGCCCAGGAGGGCTTTCCGGCGCGGCAGCCCATCCGGTAGAGCAGATAGCAGATCGCCGCATCAGAGGCGATTGCAGGCAGTTTGAGCAGCACCAGATAAGCCGCGCTGCCGGGCGCGAGGTTCAGCAGATTGCCGATCAGCCCCTGCAAGCCCAATACATAGAGATATCCCGGCGGGTAATCGCAGAAGCCTTCGCTGTAAAAGTTCGCCGGGCCGACGTTAGCCGCAATCTGCCCCCAAGCGGTAAAGCAGTTGATGTCCGTCTCATACCCGGTGTTGGTCGCGGCCAGACCGATGCGCAGCGCCGTAGCTGCAATCAGCACCGCCAACAACACGGGGCGGAGCTTTTTTTCCTCCGCGTTCACGCCGCGCAGGCGGTACATCGCCGCCAGCAGCAGCACGATGAACGCGCCCGCCACAAAGGTCTGCATCGGAATCCAGTCCGCACCCTCGCGCTCCTCGTCGGAGGACGAAGCGCTGACCGGCACGTCCTTTAGGCTCTGCACATCAAAGCCCGCCGGCACGGAATCCACCTTTTCCACCACCACATCGTCAAACCACGCGGAGCCCAGGTTTTCCTGACCGTAATAGCCCACGCGCAGCGCCACGACCATGCTGCTCTGGAAAAAGCCCGTCTTGCCGTAAAGCTCTACGGTTTCCCACTGCCCGTCGGTATCCGTCCAGTCGCCGGAAACCGCCAACGTGTCGCTGACGGAGATGTTCGCGCCGATGAAATTCGGATCGCCGCCCTCCGCCTTGACCCTGGCCGAGATGTGATACAGGCTGTTGCCCTTCACCGCGACCTGCTGTTCCAGCCGGGCGTCGTTTTCCGAAAAGTTTTCCAGCCGCACCACCGTGCCGCCGTCCTCGCCGGTTTCCGTCCAATAGGTCGAAACCGTTTCCTCGCTGTTCCAGGCCGCATAGGTCCAGCCCACGGGCAGACCACTGTCATCCAGCTGGGAAAAATCCCCGTTGGAGATCAGATTTTCCCCCGCCAGCACGCCCAGCGGCAGCATCATCAGCAGCAACAGCGTCAGGCCCATCACGACGATCTTGTTCTTCATGCTTTCATCCTCGTCTGTTCTATACAAAATATCTTCCCCGTGCCAGGGGAAAGGCGTCCGGAAGATGACGAATCTCCATCTCTGCACCCGAATAATCGATTTCCACCACGTCAAAGCGAACCGGCTGCTCAAACCCGCCATGGGTCTGCAAATAGCTCACCGCCGCGCGGGAGATGCGCCTTTGCTTAGCCGCATCCACCGCGAATCTTCCGCCGCCCGCTGTGCGCAGCTTGACCTCAACAAACACCAGCGTGCGTCCGTCGCGCATCAGCAGGTCGATCTCATCGTGCCCGACGTGCAGGTTTGCCGCCACAAAGGAAAATCCCTTGTTTTCCAAATAGAGCCGCGCAGCGTCCTCGCCCGGACGGCCTTTTTTCTCCCCTGCGCTCATGGCTTACTCCTTGAATGCGGAACGAATGAAGAGCTTGCGGTGCTCCGGGCAGGGGCCGTAGGCGCGCAGAGCTTCATAATGCGCCGCCGTGCCGTAGCCCTTGTGCTGAGCGAAGCCGTACTGCGGATATTTTTCATCCAATTCCAGCATCATGCGGTCACGGGTCACTTTAGCGATAATCGAAGCCGCAGCGATGGAATAGCTCACCGCGTCGCCGTGGACGATGCCCTCCTGCGGCATGGTCACGTCAAGGTCGCGCTCCGCGTCCACAAAGATGCGCTCCGGGTTCGCCTGCTCAATGGCACGCTTCATGGCCAGGCGCGCGGCCTGCTTGATGTTGAGCTGCTCGATTTCTTCCACCGTGGCAATTCCCACGCCAATCTTCAGCGCAATTTTATAGATTTCGCCAAAGAGCATCTCTCGCTTTTTTTCCGACACCTTTTTGCTGTCGTTGATGTCGAGCAGCAGCGGTTCGGGCGGCATCACGACGCACGCGGCAACCACCGGCCCCGCCAGCGGCCCGCGCCCCGCTTCATCCACGCCCCCGGGAAACACGCCGCTTTCCCAAAGCGGACGCTCGATTTCGGTCATGCGCACAATGCGCTGTTCCTTAGTCTCCCTGGGCATCGCTTTTTCCCTCCTCGGCGGACTTCGGTGCAGGCTGCGGCGCCGCTTCCAGCGTAATGCGGCCCATTTTGCCGCCACGGAACTCATCGAGAATCAGCGCCGAAGCGCGCTCGGTATCGGGCCGGGCGCCGGATAGAATCCAGCCGCGCTTGCGACAGGCGGTTTCCATCATCGCAAAGCCGTCGCTTTCCGCATCGGGCGCGAATTTAAGCCGCGTCTCAATGGCTGCGGGATGCGTATCGCGCAGATATTCCAGCAGGCGCGCCGCCAGCGTTTCGGTGTCCATGATTTCGCCGCGGATCGAACCCAGAAAGGCCAGATGCAGCGCAACGGTCTTGTTCTCAAACTTTGGCCAGAGCATACCGGGCGTATCGAGGAATTCAAGGTACGGATTGACGATGATCCACTGCTTGCCGCGGGTTACGCCGGGCTTATCCCCCGCCTTGGCCACCGCCGTGCCGCGCAGGCGGTTGATAAAGGTGGATTTGCCGACGTTCGGGATGCCGACGATCATGGCGCGAACAGTCTTGTTCACGCCCTTGGCCTTCATCCGCTCCACCGTGGGGCGCACGGCGCGCTCCACCAGCGAAATCGCCTCTTTCACGCCCTTGCCCGCGTTAGCGGAAAAGCTGATCGCGTCCCAGCCCGCGGACTGATAATAGCGAATCCACGCCTTGGTCGCGGCCGGATCGGCCAAATCGGCCTTGTTGAGCACGATCACGCGCGGCTTGGTTCCGAAGATCGCGTCAAAGTCCGGGTTGCGGGTCGAGGCGGGGGCGCGCGCGTCCACCATCTCGATCACCACGTCCACCAGCTTCAGGCTGTCGGCGAGCATCCTGCGCGCTTTGGCCATGTGGCCGGGATACCACTGTATATTCATTTTGTTCTCGCTCATGAAGTCACATCCTTCATTCTTTTTCCCATTTTCAGACGGAAAAAACAGGAGGGAAGTTTTCCCTGTTTCCCTTTTCTTTCCTACTATAACACTTTATTTGCGCATTTCGCAAGTCTCCGCCCCAAACAGAGTTTTTTCGGTGCAGACAAAAATAGCTTTCCCGCTTTTCAGTTTCTATTCTATCGCTTCGCGAAAAATCAGTCTATACTCTTTTTCCCCAACCGCGTATCGTTGACGAAACCACGCGAAGCAGCGCCCCGGAATCAGCCTCTGTGTGAAAAAACTTTGTCAAGAGCACCCGCGCTGCGGAGCGGTTTGAATGCGAAAAGCGTCTTTGCCGCCGGACAAAGAGAAAGACCGCACTCCAAACAGGAATGCGGCCTTTGCTTTGTGCTCCGAATTACTTGATTTCGTCCTTGACCTTGGCGGCCTTGCCCACGCGAGCGCGCAGGTAGTACAGCTTGGCACGGCGGACCTTACCACGACGGATCACGGTGATGCTGTCAACACGCGGGCTGTGGATGGGGAACGTACGCTCCACACCGATGCCGTAAGAAACGCGGCGGACAGTAAAAGTCTCGCGGCAGGAGCCGTTGCGGCGGGCGATAACAGTGCCCTCGAAGGCCTGAAGACGCTCGCGGCTGCCTTCAACAACCTTGACCTGGACGCGGACGGTGTCACCGACGGAGAACTTGGGGATGTCGGTACGGAGCTGCTCCATTTCGATGGCGCGGATAATCTCGTTCATTGTTGAAAATCTCCTTCCCTGTGTAGACGTTCATGCTCTTGCCGGTCGTGCACAGGGCACGCATCGGTCGAAACAGCAGCGGACCGCCCCTTCATTTGAGTCAACGCTTGGTATTATATCATCAGAAAGCGTAAAAATCAAGTGATTTTACGGCTCCTCCGGTAAATTTTCAGGCTCCTGTGCAGGCGTCGCGGGCTTCTTCTTATGCCTTCTGCGCTTGACCGGCGGAGCTTCCCAGCCGAGATACACGCGGTCGCTCTGCTCGAGCTGCGCCTTTTCCAAAAGCTCCGGCCGGCGCTCCCTGGTGATGTCCAGGCTGCGCTCCCTGCGCCACTTTTTAATGTTCGCGTCATGGCCGGAGAGCAGCACATCCGGCACGCTCATCCCCTCATAGACCGCCGGACGGGTATACTGCGGGTATTCCAGCAGTGCATCGGAGAAGCTCTCCTCCTGTGCGGACTCGTCGCTGCCCAACACGCCGGGGATATGGCGCGACAGGCAGTCGATCACCACCATCGCGGCCAGCTCGCCGCCGGTGAGCACATAATCCCCGATGGAAATCTCCTCGTCGATCAGCGCGTCAATGGCTCGCTGATCCACGCCCTCATAATGCCCGCAGAGAAAGATGAGGTTTTCCTCCTGCGCCAGCTCTTTGGCGCGCTTCTGGGTCAGCACGGCCCCTCTGGGCGAGAGCAGGATGCGCCGGGCAGGAAAATCCTTCATCGCCGCGCGCATGCAGTCGAAAACCGGCTGCGGGGTCATGACCATGCCCGCGCCGCCGCCGTAAGGATAGTCGTCACAGCGGTGATGCTTGTTGAGCGTATAATCCCGGATGTTGATCGGTTCTATGGCCAGAATGCCGTTGTCAATGGCGCGGCCGGTGATGCTGGCGCCGAGCACCGGCATAAACATCTCCGGAAACAGCGTCAGGATCTTAATCCTCATCGTCGTACACCGCAATTTCGGAAAGCACAGCGCTGTCCAGCGTCATCACGCCGTTTTCCACGTCCACGCCCTTGAGCACCCTTTTCAGCGCCGGAAAGCGGAAGGTTCGCCCGCCCGCAACTTCGTATACGTCGTTGCCTCCCGCCTGCATCACATCGGAAAGCCGCCCCAGCTTCGCGCCGGTTTCATCCTGTACCCTCATGCCGATCAGATCGGAGATATAGTATCTCCCCTCCGGCAGCGGCACGGCGTGCGCGCGGTCGATATAAAAGCTGCAGCCGCGCAGGCATTCCGCTTCGTCGCGGTCGTCCACGCCCTCGAGCTTGACGTAGGCAAAGCCCTCGCGCGTGCGAGCGGATTCGACCTTCTTGCAGATTTCGCCCTTCTCGTCCAAGAACACGTTTTCCAGGTCGCAGAAGCGCTCCACATCGTCGGTCGCGGGCAGTATCTTGATCTCGCCCCGCACGCCCTGCGGCTTGACCGCCTGACCGATCAAAAGAAACTTTTTCATCGGTTTTCCTCCGTAATGCTTTTTGATACAAAGAAGGAGCAATCGGGCGATGCGCCGGACTGCTCCTTTCCCAGCTTGATTACACGATCTCCACCATGACGTTCTCGCCGGTCTTGAGGCTTGCGGCCTTGACCACGGAGCGGATCGCCTTGGCAATGCGGCCTTGTTTACCGATCACCTTGCCCATATCTTCCGGCGCGACATGAAGCTCCAGGATGAGCGCCTGCTCGCCCTGCACCTCGTTGACCTGCACCTGATCGGGATGATCGACCAGCTGGCACGCAATATACTTGACCAGTTCAGTCATGTTGTATCCTCCTTAGCTTGTCCTTAAAAAAGGGACAAAGGCAGCGGGGAAAAATCAGTCGATCGCGCCGCCCTTGCGCAACACGGTCTTGACGGTCTGGGAAGGCTGAGCGCCAACGCCGAGCCAGTACTTGGCGCGCTCAACATCCAGGGTGATCGCCTTGTCGTCCTTGACGGGGTTGAACGTGCCGATCTCCTCGATGAAACGGCCGTCGCGGGGGGTGCGGCTGTCAGCCACAACGATGCGGTAGAAGGGCTCGCCCTTCATGCCCATGCGCTTCAAACGAATCTTAACTGCCATTGTGTGTTACCTCCTGAAAATCTTATAGAAAATATATCATTCCAATTGCTTGGAAACAATATCAGAACTTAAACGGCATCCTGCCGCGCATCTTTTTGCCGCCCTTGCCCATTTTGCCGAACTGCTTCATCATGGCCTGAGTCTGCTCAAACTGCTTGAGCAGCTGGTTGATCTGCTGCACCGACGTGCCCGATCCCGCCGCAATGCGCTTTTTGCGCGAGGCGTTGAGGATCTGGGGATTTCGGCGCTCCTTCGGCGTCATGGAAAGGATGATGGCCTCGGTTCTGGCCATGTTGCGGTTCATTTCGTCCTCATCGACCTGCTCGGCGATCTTGTTGCCGCCGGGGAGCATCGAGAGCATATCGTTCATGCCGCCCATCTTGCGCATCTGCTGGAACTGATCGAGGAAGTCTTCGAGAGTGAACTGGTTTTTGCGCAGCTTCTGCTCCAGATCCGCGGCGCGCTGCTCGTCCACCAGGGCGCTGGCCTTGTCGATCAGCGTCAGAACGTCGCCCATGCCGAGGATACGGCTGGCCATGCGGTCAGGGTAGAACGGCTCGATCTGGTCGAGCTTTTCCCCCACGGAGGAGAACTTGATGGGCTTGCCGGTGACAGCCCGGATGGAAAGCGCCGCGCCGCCACGGGTATCGCCGTCCAGCTTGGTCAGCACAACGCCGGTCACGCCCAGCTTTTCGTCGAAGGTCTTGGCGACGTTGACAGCCTCCTGGCCGGTCATCGCGTCCACGACGAGCAGGATTTCCTGAGGATTCAGCTCCTGCTTGATGTTTTCAAGCTCCTGCATCAGGGTTTCGTCGATTTGCAGGCGGCCTGCGGTATCGACGATCATCACATCTTTCAGTGTGCGGATGGCTTCGCGCTTGCCCGCGCGCACGATTTCCACAGGATCGCCCTGACCCATCTCAAAGACGGGCACGTTCACCTGCGAACCCACCACCTGCAACTGCTTGATGGCGGCGGGGCGGTAAACGTCCGCCGCGACGAGCATCGGGCGCTTGCCCTGCTTCTGCAGCATCCCGGCGAGCTTGCCCGCCAGTGTGGTTTTACCGGCGCCCTGAAGGCCGATGAGCATGATGACGGTGGGCGGGTTGCCGGTGAATTCCAGCTTGGCTTGGGTTCCGCCCATCAGCGCGGTCATTTCCTCGCGCACAATCTTGATGACGGTCTGCCCCGCGTTCAACGTGGAAAAGATCTCCTCTCCCACGGCGCGGTCGGTGACGCGCTTGACGAAATCCTTGACCACCAGATAGTTGACGTCCGCCTCCAGCAGGGCCATGCGCACCTCGCGCATCGCTTCCTTGACGTCCTTTTCGGTCAGTTTGCCGCGGCTTGTCAGCTTCTGGAACGCCGCCTGCAGCTTATCGGCCAGTCCTTCAAACGCCATTATACGCCCTCCTTCAGCATCTTTTCGAGTATTCTTCGCGCCCCGGCGGCGTCTCCGCCGTCCAGCGCACGGGCCGCCTGCCCGGCCATGCGGTGCAGCGCCCTGTATTTTTCAACGAGCCGGAGCTTCTGCTCCATCTCAGTCAGCGTCTTTTCCGCCTTGCGCAGCGCATCGTTGACGGCCTGACGCGATACGCCGAAGCCCTCCGCGATTTCGGAAAGAGAAAGGTCCTCCTCCAGACGCAGGCGCAGCATTTCATGCTGGCGGTCGGTGAGCATCGCGCCGTAAAAATCCAGCAGACGCATCAGTTCGACATTATGCGCCGCTTCCATACGCGATCCCTCCCCCGCTTTCGCCTGTACAGCGAAACAGCTTGACACCTTGAGCATTATACCTGCTCCTCTCTCGGATGTCAAGCCATTTTGCTTTACAGATTGAATTTAACGCAACTTTAACCGCATGTACCCCTGCGCGTCCTCAAAGCCTAGGCTTTCATACAGCGGCCTGCCCATTTCGGTGGCCTCCAGCAGCACGCTGCGGATGCCGCGCGCCTTTGCGTCCTCGATGAGCTTTTCCACGATCCGCCGCGCAACGCCCCGCCTGCGGTAAGCGGGTGCGGTGTAGATGTTCATCAAAAACGCGCATTCTCCTGTGGGGTTGGAAACCGTGGGCATCTCGATGTGATAATCCACGGAACCCACGCCCGCGATCTCCTCAGCGCAGAACGCCAGATAGGTCGTCTGGCGGCGCGTATCGGCATAATAAAGCCGGCAAGGCTCCTCAATCGCGGAAAGATCCGCATCCTCCGGCAGGCAGTTGGCCGCAATGAGCACCGTCTTGCGCAGCTCGGTCAGCAGCAGCGCATCCCCCGCTTCTGCACGGCGCAGGATGATTTCTTCCATCTTTTCTCCCTAGAAGATCGCGTCGGCGTAATCCTTGGCGTTGAACACCTGCAAATCGTCCTTCTGCTCGCCCACGCCGACGAAATAAACTGGCAGCTGCAATTCCTCCTTGATGGAAATCACCACGCCACCCTTGGCCGTGCCGTCCAGCTTGGTCAGGACGATACCGTCCAGATCGACCGTATCGCGGAACACGCGCGCCTGATTGACGCCGTTCTGTCCCGTCGCGCCGTCGAGCACCAGCAGAACGTGCACGTCCGCTTCCGGATAGTCTCGGTCTATGACGCGGCGCATCTTCTTGAGTTCCTCCATCAGGTGCGTCTTGTTGTGCAGGCGGCCTGCGGTATCGACGATGAGCAAATCGGCCTTGCGCGCCTTGCACGAAGCCACTGCGTCAAACACGACCGCCGCAGGATCTGCGCCTTCGCCGTGCGCGATGATGGGCACGCCCGCACGCTGCGCCCAGATGGTCAGCTGTTCGGAAGCCGCCGCGCGGAAGGTGTCGCCCGCGGCCAGCACCACGTTTTTGCCCCGCTCCTTGAAATGGCAGGCCAGCTTGCCGATGGTGGTGGTCTTGCCCACGCCGTTGACGCCCACGACCAGGATGACCGACGGGCTCTTGGGATCAAAAGCGGGCGCATCCATCATCTCCGCCACGATCTCCTTGAGGATGCCGCGCACGGCTTCGGGGTTGCCCTCGCGGCGGCGGCGCACCTCTTCCTTCAGGCGGGAGATGATCTCCTCGGTGGTTCTGACGCCCACGTCCGCGCCGATCAGGATCGCTTCCAGATCGTCGTAGAAATCGTCGTCCAGCTCCTTGTATACGCCGGTGAGCTGATCGATGGCGTGGGTAATGGATTCGCGTGTCTTGGTCATGCCCTCGCGCAGGCGTGCAAAGAGCCCCTTCTTTTCCTTCTTCTCGGCGGGCTCCGCCTGTTCAGGCTGCGCCGGTTCGTTCTGCTCCGCCGCTTTCGTCGTTTCGACGGCTTTGGCGTTTTCGATCTCTGCGTTCTTCTTTTTCTTACTGTTCCAAATCATTGCTTTCGTCCTCCAGTTGCTTTTGCAGCTCGGAAAGCTGTACAGACACCATGCGGGATACGCCCTTTTCCTCCATCGCCACGCCATAGAGCGCGTCGCAGCGCTCCATGGTGCCCTTGCGGTGGGTCACGACGATAAACTGGGTGTCGTGAGAATATTGTTTCAGATAGTCCGCGAAGTTGGCGACGTTCGCCTCGTCCAGCGCCGCCTCGATCTCGTCCAGTATGCAGAAGGGCGAGGGACGGATGTCCAACATCGCAAACAGGATCGCAATGGCCGTCAGCGCGCGTTCGCCGCCCGAAAGCAGCGACAGCAGCTGCAGTTTCTTGCCCGGCGGCTGCGCGACGATGTCGATGCCGCAGCCGAGCACATCCTTTTCGTCCTGCAATTTGAGCATCGCCGTTCCGCCGCCGAAGAGCTGCGTAAACGTGCGGGAAAAATGCTCGTTCAGGAGCTTGAACTGCTCGGTAAACTGCTTTTCCATTTTTCGCACCAAATCGCTCACGATCTCTTCGAGGTCGCGCTGCGCCTTGCGCAGATCCGCTCGCTGCTTATCCATTTCCTCATAGCGCGTCCGCGTCTCCTCGTATTCCTGCAAGGCCCCGACGTTGACCGACCCCAGCGCGCGCACCTGCTGGCGCAGCGCGTCGATGCGGCCACGCGAGGCGCTCTCGTCGTAATCCGGATCGCAGAAGGGCCGTGCGTTTTCGAGCGTCAGCTCGTAGCGCTCCCAGATGCGGTCCTGCAATTGCTTGAGTTCCGCCGTCCAGCGGCTCTGCATCATCTGCACGCGATGCAGCGCTTCCTGTGCTTCCTCTCTCTGCCTGCGGGAAGCCTCCATCCGATCGTTCAGCTCCGACGCGCGCACGCGCAGTTCCTCGCGGCGAGTCTCCTCCGCCCTCAGCGCGTTTTGCGTGTTCTCCAGCATCTCGCGGCGCTTGGCTACATCTTGCTGCTTTTCTTCCAGCGCTGCGCGGTCGTTTTCTGCGCGCTGACGCAGCGCTTCCCCGGAACGCCGGCGAATGGCCGCCGCGCTTTCCAGCTCCTGACGGCTGCCGTCAAAGCGCTGCTCGTCGCGCTGCGCATTTTCCAGTTCGGCCTGCTTTCCCGCCTCCGTGGCGCGGCGCTCGGCCAGCTCGGCTCTGAGCTGCTCCAGCGCCTGTCGCTTGTCGGACAGCTGCTGCGTCGCGCGGGCAATGTCCTCCTGGGTCGTGACGGAAGCCTGTTCCGCTTGGCCCGTGCGCGCCTGCATGGCTTCCAATTCGTCGTCAATCTCGCGGATGCTCTCCTCCAATTGCTCGCGTTCCAGGGCAGCGTGGCTCTGCGCCTGCTCTGCCTGCACGGCGCACCCTTTGGCGAACTTGACGCCTTCCTGCTCGCGCAGCACGGCAATATCCTGTTGATGCACCGCTTCGCCCGCAGCCGCGGCATGGCGCTGCGCTTCGGTTAGATCGTTTTTGATGGTCTCGACGCGCTTGTTCAACGCATCCAGCTTTTCGCTCAGGCTCTTTGCCGCCGCACGATGCTCGTCAATCTCGCGCTGGCGAGACAAAATCGAGGTGGAGCGTGCGTTGACCGATCCGCCCGTCATCGAGCCGCCGGAGTGCATCACGTCGCCTTCCAGCGTCACCAGCCGAAAGGCGTGCCGCCCGGCGCGCATGATCGCAATGCCCGCATCCAAATCCCGCGCCACGACCGTGCGTCCGAGCAGGTTTTCCACCACAGGCCGGAATTTTTCGTCATATTGAACCAGCTCCGAGGCCAGTCCCACACATCCGTCCATGCGCAGCACCTGCCTCTCCTGCGCGCTGAGCACACGCCCGCGCACAGAGGACAGCGGCAGAAACGTCGCACGGCCCATGCGGTTGGCACGCAAATAGTCGATCATGACCTTTGCGTCCTCTTCTCGATCGCAGACGATGTTCTGCATCGCGCCGCCCAGCGCCATTTCCACGGCGCGCTCAATCTCGCGCGGCACATGGACAATGCCCGCCACTACGCCGTAAACGCCCTCTCTGCCCGCGAACCTGCGCAGCACCTCGCGCACAGAGTTCTGATACCCCTCGTAGTCGCGCTGCATCTGCTCCAGCATCTTCAGGCGGGACTGCGCCTCGCGCAGCGCGCCGCCCGTGCGCTGGATACTTCCGCCCAGCTGCTGATTTTCCGCTTGCAGCGCACCCTGACGCGCCAACGCTTCTGCGCGCTTTTTTTGCAGCTCATCCAAATCGGCTCGCGCGTCGTCCAGCTTTTTCTGTGCGCTTTCGACCTCTCGCTGCGCGGCTTCCACCGCTTCCCGACCGGCCCGCCCGCCCTCTTTGAGCACGCTTAAGCGCTGTGTCAAGCCCTCGCGCGTGGCGGTCAGGCGGGCGCTGGCACTTTTGACGTCGGATAGCGCATTGAAGGAACGGATCATTTCCTCCTTGCCTTGCTCGATGGTCTCCTCGCGCAGCTGCACGTCCGCCGCGGCCTTTTCCACGCGCTCGGAAAGCTCACGGCAATGCGCGCGGATCTGTTCCAGCTCGGAAGCCAGCGTGTTCCGGCGCTCATGGCTTTCAGCGCGCTGGCGAACCAATTCGCCGCCGCGGAGCTGTGCCTGTTCATTTTCGTTTTCCAGCCGGGCTATATCTTTTTCCGCCGACGCAATGCGCTCGCGCAACACGCCCAAATCTCCCTCGATGATCTCGCAGGAGCGGGTCTGATCGAGGATTTGCCGATTCAGTTCGGCAATGTGCGCCTCCGCATTGAGGATTCCCTGTTCTTTTTCCCGATTATCTGCACGCAACGCTTCATCGTTCGCTTCCAAGGTCTGTATCTGCTCGTTCAGGCTTTCACTCTGCGCCTCCGCCTGTTCCAAGCTGTCGGTGAGGCGGTCGTGGTTATGAGCAAAGGAGCTGATTTCCAACCGGCGCAGCTCATCGGTCAGCTTCATGTACTCCCGGGCATTTCCGGCCTGATTTTCCAGCTCCGGCAATCTTGCGCCGACCTCGTTTAAGATATCCTCGACGCGGGAGAGATTTTCGGCGGTATTCTCCATGCGCCGTTCCGCTTCGGCCTTGCGCGCCTTGTACTTGGTGATGCCCGCCGCTTCCTCAAAGACGTTGCGGCGCTCCTCGCTCTTGACGGAGAGGATTTCATCGATGCGTCCCTGACCGATCAGGGAATAGCCCTCCTTGCCAATGCCGGTATCGCGCATCAAATCGATGATATCGCGCAGGCGGCAAGGGGATTTATTGAGGTAATATTCGCTGTCGCCGCTGCGGTAAACTCTGCGGGTAATCATGACCTCAGCGTAATCCACCGGGAGCTTGCCGTCGGAATTGTCAAAGACCAGACTGACCTCGCAGTAGGCCTGCGCCTTGCGCTTCTCGGTACCGCCGAAGATCACGTCCTCCATCTTTGCGCCGCGCAGGGTCTTGGCGCTCTGCTCGCCCAACACCCAGCGCACCGCGTCGCCGATGTTGCTCTTTCCGCTGCCGTTGGGACCGACTACGCCGGTCACGCCGTCGGGAAAGATCATCTCTACGCGGTCGGCAAAGGATTTGAAGCCGTAGATTTCGAGTTTCTTCAGTCGCAAATCGTTTCCTCCCCCGCAGAATTACAGACTCTGCTTGCTCAGCGCGTCGCGCGCAGCCTGCTGTTCAGCGTGTTTTTTGCTGCCGCCTGCGCCCTCGCCCATCACCTTGTCGTTCAGCAGCACCTGCGCGTAGAACGTCCTGTCGTGCGCGGGGCCATCCTCGCCGGTGATGCGGTAGACCGGTGCTTCGCCGGTGACGCGCTGGCACAACTCCTGATATTCGGTCTTGTAATCATGCACGCGCGGCACGTCCGCAATCGGCACCACAGTCTCGATCAGCCTGCGCGCCTCTTCCATCGCGCCGTCCAGATACATTGCGCCCAGCAGCGCCTCCATTGCGTCGGCGAGAATCGAGGGCTTTTCGCGCCCGCCGCCATGCTCTTCGCCATGGCCGAGCAGCAGGTATTTTCCGAGATTCAGCCTTCTGGCCGCGACCTCGAGCGCCCCCTCCTGCACGCAGCGCGCGCGCAGGCGCGACAGCTTGCCCTCCGGCAGATCGGGGTACTGATGATACAGCCGGACGCTGGTACACAGCTGCAACACCGCATCGCCCAGGAATTCCAACCGCTGGTTGTGAACGTGCGTCTCCCCCGCATAGGAAGGATGGGTCATCGCCAGCTTCAGCAGTGATTTATCCTTAAACGAGTAATCAATGGCCTGTTCCAGTTCTTCAAACATATTCTTTTTGCCTTTCGGTTCGCATAAATCAGCCAGACGGCTGCGTTTGGCTCATTTATGCCTACGCACCGGAGGGGATAAACCCGCTTCGGTGCGTAAAGGGGAATGATAACGGATGATTTTATTTTCTGTTCTCTTCGATGTACTTCATGGCATCGGCCACGGTGTGGAGCTGCGTCAGCTCTTCATCGGGGATTTCGATGCCGAATTCGCTCTCCATCTCCATGATCATGGCAACCACGTCCAGCGAGTCTGCCTTGAGATCCTCCACCAGCCGGGATTCCGGCTTGATCGTGGAAGCGTCGATGCCGAGCTGATCCGCGATCATCGCTGCAATCTGTTCAAACATATCTTACTCCTCCTTCTGATCTGCTTTATCTGAATCCGCGCCGCTCTCCTCGAGCGACTGCGCAATGATTCCCACAACGCCGCCCTTGACCATCGTGTGCGCCTGAGCGATGGCACAGGCATAGGCATGGCCTTTGGACGAACCGTGCGCCTTGACCAGCGCGCCCTTGACACCCAGCAGCGCGGCGCCGCCGTACTGCTCGTAATCCAGCTCGTTTTTGACGGTCTTGAGCGCAGGCTTGACCATCAGTGCCCCCAGTTTGGAACGCACAGACGACATCAAACCTTTTTTGAGCTTGCCGAAGATCAGCTGCGCCGCACCCTCGGTGGACTTGAGCAGGATATTGCCCGAGAAACCGTCGCAAACGATGACCTGCACCACGCCCGTGAGCACGTCGCGCGCCTCCACATTGCCGTAGAAGTTGACGCCGGGGTGATCTTTCAACAGCGGGAACACCGCCTTGCACAGCTCGTTGCCCTTTTCATCCTCCGCACCGACGTTGAGCAGGCCGACCTTGGGATTGGCAATGCCCATCACGCCCTTCATATAGGCCTGACCCATCAGCGCAAATTGGACGAGATAATCCGGCTTGCAGTCCGCGTTGGCGCCGCAGTCGATCAGTATCACAGGATGCTCACCCGATGTGGGCAGCACAGGCCCCAGCGCCGGACGATCGATGCCGCGGATGCGCCCCATGCGGAAGATGCCGCCCGCCAGCGCCGCGCCGGTAGACCCCGCCGTGACCACCGCGTCCGCCTCGCCCTTTTTGACCAGATCCATCGCGCGCACCATCGAGGAATTGAGCTTCCGGCGGATGGCGAGCGTGGGGCTTTCATGGTTGGTGATGATGTCGGGCGCATCGACGATGCTGACGCGCTGCGCGTCGTATTCCCGACCGTTGAGCAATCCCTCGACCTCCGCCTGCGCACCGCAGAAGAGAATCAAAACGTCGTCCATGGCCCTGAGCGCTTCCAGCGCGCCGTCTATTACGCATCCCGGCGCATTGTCGCCGCCGTAAACATCCACCGCAATACGGATCATAAATGACCCTCCCGATCTTCAGCTTTTTCTACTCTATGATAACAAACCGATAAGAAAATTGCAAGTCAATCCGCCTTTGCGCGGCTGCGGATAAAGGCGGGCACACCGCATTCTCCGTTGCTGCCGATCACGCCTGTTGCGGTGCTTTTCAGCTCCTCCCGCGCGTTGGCAACGGCATAGCATTCGTCCGCCACCCGGAACATGGGCAGGTCGTTCAAATTGTCGCCGAAGCAGACGATGCGGCTCTTTCCCGTCATGCGGCGCAGCTTTTCCACGCCCTTGGCTTTGGTCGCATCCGTGCGGGAAAGCTCGAGCCAGTTCAGCTCCGGCTGATAGGCGTCGGACGTGAAGCTGACGTGGACAAAGGGCAGCTGCCGCACAATTTTCTCCAGCGGATCGAGCATCTCATGGCTGCCCAGCATGGAAAGATAGAAAATTTCGCCCTCAAACAATTCGTCCTCACGCTCCACGGGACGCAGGCGCGGATCGCCCTTCCGTTTTGCGGCATAGGCGCGAATGCCGTCGTATTCCATCGCTCGCAGCCAGGAGACCTTTTCCTGCCCGCCCACCTTGGCGTAAACCAGGGGCGATAAGCCGTGAGCAAAGTAGACCGACGCGATTTCCCGCGCCTGCTCCGCAGAAAACAGGCACTGATCCAGCGCCGCGCCGCTTTGCGGATCGACCAGGAACGCGCCGTTGAACGCCACGGCCGGGAGCGTCAAATGCAGCGGCTTTACGATCGGCCCGGCAGAAGCCCAGGAGCGCGCCGTTGCGACGGTGAAGGGCAGGCCGGAATCCAGCATCTCATTGAGCATTTCCACAGCCTTTGGGGGAATGCGCGCGTCCTTGCCCAGCAGCGTTCCGTCCAAATCGGTCACATAGAGCGTGTCCTCGTCAAAACGCATGGTTTTCTTTCCTTTCACATATCAAAAATGTTGTAAAGACGGCAAAAGCCCGCGGTGCCGAATAAACGACACCAACGGGCTTTGTGATCCAAGGAATTACGCATTCTTCTCTTCTGCGACCTTGACGACCTGCTTGCCGTCATAGTAGCCGCACTTCTTGCAGACGCGGTGAGCCAGCTTCATCGTCTTGCACTGGGGGCACTCGACGATGCCGGGCAGAGAGAGCTTCCAATTGGCACGACGGGCGTGCTTGCGAGCCTTGGAGATTTTACCCTTAGGGACTGCCATGGTTTTTACACCTCCTTGTCATCTTTCACATCGAGCAGCGCTTTCAGAGCGGAAAACGCCGACCGCTCCAGCGCGGGATCACACCCGCAGGAGCCAAGATTCAGGTTCTGACCGCAGACGGGACACAAGCCTTTACAGTCCGGCTTGCACAGGAACTGCATGGGCAGGTTGATGGCGATGTTCGCCACCGTCAGCTGTGTCAGATCGACCTCGGAACCTTCGAAAAGGTACGCGTCGGGATGATCCGGATCAGGCTGCCTGACAAAGATTTCGTCGAAAGGCACCTTCATGTCGAGTCTCGCTTCCTCCAGGCATCTTGCACAGGGAGAGACGAGAGACGCGGACAGTTCCCCATCCAGCGTGACAGAATCGCCGATACCGGTCATGAATCCGCGCAAGATCACATCGCCGTCGAAACTGATCAAATCGCCGCTGAAATCCTCCGCAGGCGCGGGCACCGTCGCCTCAAAAGGCAGGCGCTCACCCTGGAGCTTCAGAGCCTTCTCAACAGAAAACAACATACGCTGTCACCTCGCACACAACCATTTTCCAATTATAAAGAGAATGCACAGGTTTGTCAATGAATTTTTCCCTGATAACGCAAATTTATCGCAATACCGCCGGGAGAATTACTTTTTGCCGCACAGCTCGAGCGTATCGCGGGCAATGGCCAGTTCTTCGTTGGTCTTGACGACCATGATCTTGACCTTGCTGTCCGCCGCCTCGATGAAGCCGTCGTTGCGGGTCGTCGCGTTCTTCTCGTCGTCGAGCTTGACGCCCATGTATTCCAATCCCTCGACCGCCGCCTTGCGGATGTGGCCGACGTTCTCGCCGATGCCGCCGGTGAACACAATCGCATCCACACCGCCCATCGCCGCCGCATAAGCGCCGATGTACTTCTTCAGGCGGTAGGTCATCATCTTGACCGCAAGGATTGCGCGCTCGTTGCCCGCTTCCATGGCAGCCGTCAGGTCGCGCATATCGGAGGACACGCCGGAAACGCCCATCAGGCCGGACTTCTTGTTGAGGATGGTGGTCATCTCTTCAATGCCGATGCCGTCGCGCTTCATGATGTACTGCAGCGCCGCCGCGTCGATATCGCCGGAGCGGGTGCCCATGACCATGCCTTCCAGAGGCGTGATGCCCATCGAGGTATCGACACACTTGCCGTCCTTGACGGCGGAGAGCGAAGAACCGTTGCCCAGGTGGCAGATGATGAGCTTAAGGCCCTTGCCGTCCGCGGAGCCGAGCATCTGCGCCGCACGCTTGGAAACGAAGCGGTGGGAAGTGCCGTGGAAGCCGTAGCGGCGAACCTTCAGGCGGGTGTAGTAGTCATAGGGAACGGCGTACATGTACGCATAATCGGGCATGGTCTGATGGAAAGCCGTATCGAACACCGCGACGTTGGGGGTGTCGGGCATCATCTTCTGGCAGGCCTCAATGCCCTGAATGTTGGCAGGGTTGTGCAGCGGCCCGAGGATGATGTTGTCATAGATAGCTTCCATGACCTTGGGGTTGACGATCTGGGACTCGGTGAAGGACGCGCCGCCGTGCAGCACGCGGTGACCGACCGCGTCGATCTCCTTCATGTCGGCGATAACGCCCTTTTCCTTATCGGTCAGCGCCTTGACGATGTAGGCCATGGCGTCGGAATGGTTCTTCAGCGGCTCGTTGAACACGATTTCGCCCTTGGCGGAGGACTGCTTGACGTTGCTGCCCTCGATGCCGATGCGCTCGGCCTGGCCCTTGGCGATGACGCTTTCATCGTCCATGTCGATGAGCTGGTATTTGATTGAGGAAGAACCTGCGTTGATGACGAGAATTTTCATGTTGGCAAACCCCTTATCACACTCTTTTTATAAATACCGGCAGGCGGCGCAAACCGTCTGCCGGAACCGGTTCTGCTTGAACTTTGAAGGCAGAAAATTACGCCTTCTGCGCCTGCACGGCGGTCAGCGCGCAGAGCGAGACGATGTCCTCGACAGAGCATCCGCGGGACAGATCGTTGACGGGACGGGCCAGACCCTGCATCACCGGGCCGATGGCCTCCGCTCCGGCCAGACGCTGCACGAGCTTATAGCCAATGTTGCCGGCCTCCAGGGACGGGAACACCAGCACGTTGGCATGGCCCGCAACAGCGGATCCGGGCGACTTGAGCTGGCCGACCTTTTCGACCAGCGCAGCATCCGCCTGCAATTCGCCGTCCACATTCAGTTCGGGAGCCAGTTCCTTGACCAGCTCGGTTGCCTGACGAACCTTATCCACCATTTCGCCCTTGCCGCTGCCCTTGGTGGAGAAGGAAAGCATGGCGACCTTGGGCTCCGCGATCTCCGCGATGTCCTTGGCGGTCTGCGCGGAAGCGATGGCGATAGCGGCCAGCTGCTGCGCATCGGGAGTGATGTTGACCGCGCAGTCCGCAAAGATCATCACGCCGTCCTGACCATAGGCCTTGTTCGGGATCTCCATGACAAAGCAGGAGGAAGCGGTGGTCACGCCGGGCTTGGTCTTGATGATCTGCAGCGCCGGGCGCAGGGTGTCCGCGGTGGAGTGGATCGCACCGGAGACCATACCGTCGGCCGCGTTCTTCTTCATCATCATGGTGCCGAAGAAGGTCTCGTCCTGCATGGTGGCCAGCGCCTTTTCGGGGGTCATGCCCTTGGCCTTGCGCAGCTCATAGAGGGTATCGGCATATTCCTGAAGGCAACCGGCCTTCTTGGGGTTGATGATGGTGGCGCCGGTCAGATCCTCGCCGTAGGCCGCGATCTTCTCCTCATCGCCCAGCAGAATGACGTCGCAGATGCCTTCCTTGAGCAGAATAGCAGCCGCCTTAACCGTGCGCTCTTCCGCGCCCTCAGGCAGCACGATGCGCTTTTTGTCAGCTTTCGCCTGCGCCTTAATGCGATCCATCAGAGACATTTTACATTTCCTCCTTGGTTGTGTTAACATATATTGTGCAGCCGGGCGCTTTTGCCCGGTCACGATCCTGATATGCCGATTGTTATTATAGCGCGTTTTCCCGCTTTTGAAAAGGAGAAAAGTAAAAAATGAAGGTTTGCGGCGTCATTTGCGAATACAACCCGTTTCATAACGGTCATGCGCACCAGCTTTCGCGTGCAAAGAAGTTGACAAACGCAGATTTTCTCGTCTGCGCGATGTCGGGCGCGTTCGTGCAGCGCGGCGAACCCGCCTGTCTGGACAAATGGACGCGCGCGGAGGCGGCGCTGCGCGGAGGCGCAGACCTGGTGCTGGAGCTGCCCGCGCTCTTTGCCGTGCGGGCGGCGCAGGATTTCGCCTTCGGCGGCGTGTCGCTGCTGGATGCGCTGGGCGTGGTGACGCATCTTTCCTTCGGCGCGGAAAACGACGACCTCGCACTGCTGACCCGCCTGAGCCGCCCCGAAACGGCGGAAGAGAGCGAAAGAATCCGCCAGGGGCTCGCGCAGGGGCTTTCGCATCCCGCCGCGCGCACCGCGGCGCTGGGCGTTCCCACGCCGCCCAACGTGATCCTTGCAGCGGAATATCTTCGCGCGCTGCAAAAATTGGGCAGCCGCATTCTCCCCGTGCCGGTAAAGCGGAATTCCGAGCACCGGGATGAAACGCTGTACTCCATGGCCTCCGCTACCGCCATCCGCGCCGCGCTGCGGGAAGGACTGGATGTTTCCTGCGCCATGCCGCAGGAGGTGCGAGCGCTTCAACTCGGCGCATTGCCCTCTCCGCTGCCCGATCTTGACGGTTTTTCGCAGACCCTGCTCTACATCCTGCGCACCACGCCGCCCGATGTGCTTCGGGACGCCTATGCCATCCCCGAAGGGCTGGAAAACCGTCTCTGCCGCGAAGCATTTGAAGCGGCAGATCTAAACGAGCTGCTGACGCGCATCGCTTGCCGCCGATATTCCCCCGCGCGGGTCCGTCGGCTGCTGGTACAGATGCTGCTGCACCTGGACGCGGAAACCATTCGCTCTCACCCGCAGCCGGAATACGCCCGCGCACTGGGCTTCCGCAAAAGCGCCGCGCCGCTGCTGCGCGCCATTTCCGAAAAGAGCCGACTGCCGCTCCTTGTCAAGGCCGCCGACGCGCCGCACAACGCCATGCTCCGGTTGGATTTTGCCGCGCAGGACGTCTGGGATCTGCTCTCCGGTCGCCCCGCCCACCGCGACTTGACCGAACGGTTGCGCATTCTCCCCTGAATCACAAAAAGCTGCCGCACATCTCCCGAAATTTAAGGAAATGTGCGGCAGTTTTTTATTCCTACCGAGCAGCAAGCTCAGCCTTTTTCTTTTCAATGGCTTCCTGAAGCTCCGGCAGGCGGCGCTGCATCTCCTCCCTGCCGATCCGGATGCAGGTTTCGGCCTGCGCCATGGAGGCGGGGTTGATCTCCAGCAGGCTCGGCGCGAGCACGAAATCGCCCTCTCCCACCCTGCGCTGCATGACCTGCCATTCCATGATCTCCATCGAGTGCAGGATGATCTTGAACAGGTCGTCGCAGGGCGATTCGCCGCCGCGGTAGCCCACATCGACGCCGATGACGAAATCCGCGCCCAGCTCCCGTGCCGCTGCGATCGGCACGCGGTCCACCACGCCGCCGTCCACATAGGTATGGCCGCCGGTATGGAAGGGCACAAAGATGCCGGGGATCGAGATCGACGCGCGAACGCCCTCCCAAATCGGACCTTCTTGGAACACAAAGCGCTCTCCCCGCTCCAATTCGGTCGCCACAGCGGCAAAGGGGATGCGCGCCTGGTCGAAGGTTCGGTTGCCGGTCAGCGTGCGGAGCATCCGCTCGATGCGCGCACCGCCGATCAATCCCTGCCGCGGGCGCACCACATCCATCAGATCCTTCTCATTGATGGAATAGCAAAAGCGCTCCATCATCTTCAAACTCATGCCGCAGGCGTATACGCCGCCAACGAACGCACCAATGCTCGTGCCGGCCACGACATCCGGCATGATGCCATGTTCCTCCATCACCTGCATTGCGCCGATGTGCGCCAGGCCGCGCATCGCGCCTCCGCCCAACGCCAGACCGATCTTGAACGGCTTTTCCTCCGTCTGCATAATGACTCAACCTCTTTTCATAGTTTTTTAGGGATGTGCTTTCATTTCAACAAAGGGGGAAGGATTTATGCGGCGCGATTTCCGTTTGTGCGCATGGCTTTACGGCTTTGCGCCGGGACTGCTGCTGGCATTATTGTTCCTGTTCCCGCAGGCCGCCATGCAGGGCGTGAAGGACGGTCTGCTGCTCTGGACACAGGCGGTGCTGCCCGCGCTTCTGCCGTTTTTTGTCGTCACCTCGCTGCTGCAAAGCAGCGGAGCCCTCGATCTTCTCTCCCCGCTGGCCGCACCGCTGTGCCGCCTTTTCCGCCTGCCAAAGCGCGCCGGCGGAATACTGCTGGCAGGTTGGCTCTCCGGCGCGCCGAACGGGGCGCGGCTCGCTTCCGCACTGTGCGCGGAGGGCTCGCTTCCTCCGGATGCCTGCGCACGCCTGACCGCCGTTTGCACGGTGACGGGGCCGCTCTTCCTCGTCGGCGCGGTGGGCGGCTGGCTGGGCAGCCCCGCGCGCGGCGCGCTGCTGTTTGCCGTACAGCTGCTGGGCGCAGTGCTCAACGGGCTGCTGTGGAGAAATCACGGCACTGTTGCCGACGAACCGCAGGAACAGCCATCTTTTTCTCCGGAATCCCCGCTGCGCGCCCTACCCGAAGCGCTGCGTCAAAGCAGCCTGTCGCTGTTGTTCATCGGCGCGGCCATCGCGCTGTTTTCGTCACTTGCCGCGGTACTTGACGCGGTGGGGATCATCGGGGCGCTGGAGCGGGTGCTGCTCTGGGCCATCCCCAAGGATGCCGTGCGCCCGCTGCTGTCCGGTTTTCTGGAAGTCAGCGGCGGCTGCCGTCAAATGGCGCAGGCGGCGCTTTCTCTGCCGCTGCGGCTGTCGCTGATCTGCGCGCTGACGTCCTTTGGCGGAATCTCGGTGCTCTGTCAATCACAGGTGTTTCTCAAAGGCTCTGTGCGCCCCGCAATCTACTTTTGCCAGCGATTGACGCACGCAGCCCTCTCCTTCGCGCTCTGCCGCGCGTTCTGCCTGCTGCCCGTCCGGACGCTGCCGGTCTTTGCTCCGACAGGCGCGCCGGAAATTGCTCTGCCCGCTCTCTGGCCGCTGCTCTGCCTGCTACCGGCGCTTTTGCCCGCGCCGCGGAACAGAAAAGGCCGATGACGCATCATCGGCCTCGAAAAGACGGGTTATCGGGCGTTGTTCTGAGGCGGATTGCCGCCCGCGTTGCTGTTGACCTCGACGCGGTTCTGGTGCACGTCGTCCAGCACACGGCGCAGATGCTGCTCCACACTCCCCAGCACGTCGTTGAGGTACGCGGTGCAGCTGTCGGCCTCTTCGTCCGCCTTGGCCATCGCGTCCTGCACAATGCCGTTGGCGCGGCGCTGCGCCTCCTGCACAATGGCGTGATTGCTGACCATCTGCTCAAACTGCTGCTGCGCGTCGGCGATGATCTGCTCCGCCTGGTGCTGCGCATCGGCCAGAATCTGCTCGCGGTCGCGGACGATAACCTCCGCATCCTTCACGTCGTCGGGCAGCGTCACGCGCAGCTCGCTGACGATATCAAGGCATTTTTCCACATCCACCAGGCGTTTGCCGGTCAGTGGCACCGAAGCGGACTTGCTCAGTTCCTCATCGAGGTATTCCAAAAGAGCCATTACGTTCATTCTTACTTCTCCTTTCGGGCGTCTCTGCGCGCCAAAGCCTCCATCACGGGTTGGGGTACCAGTTTCGCGACGTCGCCGCCGACGGAATGGATGTCCCGCACCATGGAGGAACTGATGGCTCCGCACTCGGCGCGGGCCGGCAAAAACAGCGTTTCAATATCCGGCGCCATATAGCGATATCCCGCCGCCAGCACCGTTTCATACTCAAAATCGGTCACGGAGCGCAGCCCCCTGACCATCACCTGCGCGCCGCATTGCCGCGCCAAATCCACCGTCGCGCCGTGGGACAGCGCAACGCGCACATTGGCAAGGTGCTCAACCGATCGCTCAATGCTGTGCAGGCGCTCTTCATCTTCCAGATAGGGCTTCTTGGCCGGATTGCTCATCACGCCCACGACCACTTCGTCATAAAGCGCACTCAACCGCTCGATCAGATCGAGATGCCCCAGCGTCAGCGGGTCGAACGACCCGGGAAAAAGCGCGATACGCCGCATGGTTTTCCTACGCCCTTTCAATAAAATGCAGTCTGGACTTGCCGTATTTCCGCTCGTCCGTAAAAGTCAGGCCTTCCGGCAGATCAAAACCCTCGTCCTGTGCGGTTTCCGCCACGATCAGGCCGCCTTCCGCCAGCTGATTTCGCCGGATCATGCCCTCCAGCGCCGCATCGATGAGCCCCTTGTGATAGGGCGGATCGAGAAAAATCAGGTCGAATTGTTCTCCGACAAGCCTTTCCAGTGCCTGAGAGGCTTCGCAGCACAACAGACGCGCACGATCCTCCATGCGAACCAGCGCGATGTTTTCCCGGATGATCCCGCAGGCGGCGGGCGATTGATCGCACAGCACAGCGCTTCCCGCTCCTCTTGAGAGCGCCTCCAGCGCCAACGCGCCGGAACCCGCGAAGAGGTCGAGCACGCGCGCATCCCGAACGCGCTGCTGCAATATGTTGAACAGCGCTTCCCGCGTGCGGTCGAGCGTGGGGCGGGTATCCAGCCCTTCCAGCGTTTTCAGTTTTCGTCCTCGGGCCTGCCCGGAAATGATGCGCATGGTTCTCTCCCTCCGAATCAAACCTCTGGTCATTTCATCATACCACATCTGTGCCCGCCGAACAACAAAAAACAGCGCGCAAATTCAAAATTTTCACGCATAGTCTGTGCAGAGACGGTTAAACTATGCTTGCCGAAAGCGATTCGGCAGTATCGTTGGTCACTCCTCCTACTCTACACTCGGGGCCGCACGGCCCTCTTTTTTTGCCCTTTTTACAGCCACCATTCCGGCGTCAAATCGCGCAGCGTGACGATCTTTTCGGCATCCAAGTCCAGCAGAATCTCCACCGGCAGGTTCTTGTTCTGCATCAGCTGCGCCATGAACTCACGGCAGGCGCCGCACGGTGGAACGGCATTTCCCTCACGATTCACCGCCACAACGCGACGGATTTCATCTTCCCCGTTCGTGATCATGTTAAACATCGCGTTTCGTTCCGCACACACGCCAAGCGTGCAGGCCGTGTCCACGCATACGCCCACATAGATTTTTCCCGATGCGGATTCAACGGCGGCCGCAATGCCGCCCACCTCCACCATCCCGGATACCTCGCGAGGGCGAATCACCTTCATCGCCGCATCGCGCATCTCCTGCCAGATCGCTTCCATCTTTGTTTTCTCCTTATCTGAGTAAAAAAGCGGCGGGAAGAGAACCCCCCGCCGTCTCATCATCACGCAGCCGTCTTGGCGCGCTTCTTCTTACGGTTGACCTTGCGCCGCTTTTCGCGCTTGGCCTTTTCCATCTGCTCCACCTGGCGCTTCCACAGCCGCGGTCCGGCAAGATACCCCAGCCCAATGCACAGCGGATAGACCAGTGCAAGGGGCAGGAAGAGCATCGGCAGCAGTGCTTCAACATACTGGAACAGACTTAAATACGCGCTGAGCGAGATGCGCGCGGCAATGTTGAGCCAGACCGGAGCGCTTTTGCCCGCGATGACCGCCGCAAGCGCAAGTAAAATGGACGGGCTGGACGCGATCAGTCCCGCAACAAAGCCTTTATAGGGCAGATAGCAACGGCTCGCTTCTTCGGCATTCATCACATAACCGCGCTCCTCCATCTGGCGCTGCATGAGGTTGCGGTACTTGCAATCCTTCGCGCCGCGCTGCGCGCCTTCGTAGAGCGCCGCCGCGACCACCAGCAACGAATAGAGTACGGTCAGCAGGAGGTTGATCCAGTCGTAATCACTCATAAACGCCTGAATGAACACCACCGAGACCAGCGTCAGCGTTGCCAGCATCAGGAATGCCGACAGGGTAAACTTCAGTATGTCTTTCATATGTTTCCTCCGATGCGTTTTATACCCTCTTCACACACGACCGCCCGCATGGGGACGTCGTTTTCCTGTGCCGGTACGCGGGGCAGCAGGCATCCGGCAAAGCATACGCCCGCCGGAAATGCGTGCGTTTTGACCAGATAGCGGTCGTAATACCCCTTCCCCCAGCCAAGGCGCGCGCCGCATGGGTCAAACGCCAATCCGGGGCAGAGCACAAGGTCGATCTCCTCCGGCGGAAAAGGCATTCCCTCCGGCTCACGAATACCGTATTTGCCTTTTTTCATCTCCGACAGGCTTTGGAGGCGGATCGCGTCCATTTCCCCGTCCCGGCCGCATCTGGGCAGCAGCACGATCTTGCCCTGCGCAAGCGCCTTTTCGATCAGTCCGTCCAGGCAGACCTCGCTGCCGATGGACGCATACAGCAGCACGTTTTTCGCTGCAATATACTCCGGCATTCGGGCGATTTCACGGCAGATGGCGGTGCTGCGGGCCTCCCGGTCGGAAATTTGCTCCCGCAGCCGCTTCATCTTCTCGCGCAGCGCGCGCTTTTGCTCACTGCTGCTCATAGACGCGTGGAACGCGGGCGGAAATGCCCGTCATGATCTCATAGGGAATGGTGCCATCCAGCTGCGCCAGCTCACAGCAGGAGATTTCTTCCTCTCCCTGCCGCCCAAGCAGCACCGCTTCGTCGCCCATCTGTACATCCAGCCCGGTGGCGTCCACCATCACCTGATCCATGCACACCGATCCCACCACCGGCACGCGCCTGCCGTGCAGCAGCACCTGTGCGCGGTTGGAAAAAGACCGTCTGTATCCATCAGCGTAGCCCACGGGCAAAGTGGCGATGCGCGTCGGGCGCGCAGCGGTAAACCGTCGGCCGTAGGAGACGGTGTCGCCCGACTCAATGGTCTTGACGTAGGAAACGCGCGTCGTCCAGCGCAGCGCAGGCCGCACGTCCAGCTGCCCCAGCGGGTCGATGCCGTACATCACAATGCCCGCGCGCACGCGGTCATAGCGCGCCTGCGGATAGCGCACTGCGGCGGCAGACGCGGCGGCATGACGCTCGAAGTTCAAGCCCCGTGCGCGCATCAGCGCTGTCATACGCTCGAAGCGCGCGATCTGTTCGCCGCCGAAGTCGCTCTCCGGCACATCCGCCGTGGCAAAATGCGTCAGCGCCCCGGTAATGCGGACGTGCGGGCATTTTGCCGCTACATCGAGCACGGCGGAAAGTTCTTCTTCCGTGCGCACGCCGATGCGATTCATGCCGGTGTCGATCTTGATCTGTGCCGATGCGCACACGCCCTTTTTCGCCGCAACGCTTTCCAGCGCAAAGAGCACCTCGGGCAGGAACACCACCGGGGTCACATCGTATTCCACTGCCGCTTCCGCCGCATGAACGTCGGTCGTGCCGAGCATCAGGATGGGCGCGGTCACGCCCGCCTGACGCAGCTGCGCGCCCTCTTCGATCAGCGCCACCGCCAGCATATCCGCGCCGGCCTCCAGCGCGGCTTGAGAAACCTGCACCGCGCCGTGGCCATAGGCATTCGCCTTGACCACCGCCAGCACCTTTGCGGGTGCGGCTGCTTCTGCAACCTCCCGCACATTATGACGGATGGCCGAAAGATCGACGCGCAGCTGCGTCGGACGTATGGACAGCATTTTCCCCTATTCCTCCAACTAAGCCGAGATTAACCGTTCCAGCGGGACAGCGTGGCAAAGCCGTCCACATAGTCGATCTGCGCCAGGCTTCCGGGCATACAGCGGAAGTGATAGGCTCCCTCCATGCCCAATCTCAGCGCGTCGGCGGCAATGGCGCAGATCACGGACTGGTGCGCCACGATCAGGATCACCGGCTTGTCGTCGGTCTTATCCAGCAAATCGTTGTACGCGTCGATGACGCGGGTATGGAACGCGCTGACGCTCTCCCCCTGCGGCGGCGCGCCGTCGGGTGCGGCAAATTCCGCCCACGCCGCTTCGTCCCGGCGGCACTCTGCACGGCTTCTGCCCTCCCACGCGCCAAAGTCGCGCTCGGCAAGGCCCTCTACCGTTTCCACCGGCAGGTTTTCCAGCCCGAGCAGCCGACCGGTCTGCACGCAGCGGATCAGAGGGCTGGTATAAACCCCGCCGATCTGCAAATGGCTCAGCCGCCGGCCGGCGGCCTTGGCGATCTCTCTGCCCTGCTCGGTCAGCGCAGGGTTGGTGCGCCCGATGAACGCATCCGGCGCAGATTGATCGGCCGGGCCGTGGCGCAGCAGCAGGATCGAACGCATCCCCATCAGATCACGCCCTCCAGAATGCACTTGGTCATAAACTCCACTTGTTCTTCATGCGGCACGCGGCCCATCTTGGAATCAGCGCACAGCAGCATGCACTGATCGTCGCCGGGGACGTGCTTTTCCCACTTGGGCAATCCTTCGCCGTTGGGATCGCCGTTCTTCACGAAATTCGCCCAGTAGTTCATCATGCGTTCGGACGCGGCGTAGTCCTCCTCGCGCCACGGGCGCCAGCCAGTGTAGAGCGTGCCGAACTGATAGACCAGCTCCGAAGAATGGAACGGCCCCAGCAGCGAACCGTCGGCATTGGGCAGGTTCTGCGTAAAGGAGTAAAGATAGGCGTTCATGCCCTGCTTCTGCTGGAAGTCCGCCTGCAAGCGCATCGCCGCGAAGGTGCGCGCCGTGCGCTCCACGCTGATGACGCGGCCCGCCTGCTCGTTGTTCTCTGCCGGGAACACGCGCTTGTATTCTTCCTCGTATTTGCCGTAATGTTTCGCGTTCTCGAGATAGTTTTCGTAGTCGTTATCCTGCGTTTCGTGCAGGCAATCCTCATCGCAGGTGCTGCCCATGAGGACATGGACATGGTTCATCCGCCCGCTGGAGAACCGAGCCATGTAGTCCTCCTTGATGACAACGCCGTCGATGATGGGCACAAAGCGCACGCCGATCCTGTCGGTCGCGTCCATCAGCTGCTGCGGCGTGCAGGCGCGCATCTCTTCGATATTCTTGCAGCCCAGCTCTTTTTGAAGCATCAGACCCATCTCTTCGGCCTTCTGCGTCGAAGGCATCATGCGGCCCAGCGCAGAACCGCTCTGGCCGATCGCGCCGCGGAACAGGCCGCGGGTCTGCTCGGTCGCCATCATTGCGGAAACCGACATGGAGCCGGCGCTCTGACCGTCGATGGTGACCTTTTCCGGATCGCCGCCAAAGGCCGCGATGTTTTCATGTACCCAACGGAGCGCAGCAATCTGATCCATCACGCCGTAGTTGCCGGAAGCACCCTGCTCGGCAGTCAGCTCCGGATGCGCCATATAGCCCAGCGCGCCCAAACGATAGTTGATGGTCACGACCACGATGCCCTTGGCCGCCAGCGTTTCGCCGATGAATTGCAGCGCGCCGCCGGAGCCCTCGGTAAAGCCACCGCCATGGATCCACACCAGCACGGGCAGCTTCTCGCCGTCCACGGCCGGAGACCAGACGTTCAGCGCAAGACCCTGCGCCTCGTCCATGACCTTCTCGTTGGGATAGAACTCCACCTGATAGAAACTACCCTTCGGCAGCGTGATCTGCGGGCAATCGGGCGTATATTTCGTCGCATCCCGAACGCCTTCCCACGCCTTGACGGGCTGGGGCGCGCGCCAGCGATTCTTTCCCACGGGCGCATCGGCATACGGAATGCCCAAAAACGCCCAGACGGAAGGATTGCGCTCACATTTTTTGCCCTGCAAAGCACCGTCTTTAATCTTTACGATTCCCTTGTTCTGTTCAAACATTTTTCTTCCCCCTTAAAAGTGTATAGGATTTGATTTTTATTTTATGCTCATCCGCCCGATTCGTCAAGTCACGAAAGCCCTGCGCGGCCGCGCAGGGCTTTTACAAATTGTTCCTTTCACGCTCAGTTGTTGATGCTGCGGTGGCGCACGGCGCTCAACCTGGCCATGGCGTGCGCAAGATTTGCGCGCGTGAGCACAAACTCGCGCTTGCTCTGCGCCTGGCGGAGCTTTTCCTTTTCGCGCTCCTTCTCCTCGGAAACAGCTTTTTCGTCAATCTCCTCAGGCCATTCGGCCACCTGGCACAGCAACAGCACGCGCTTGCGGCTGACCATGGCATAACCATCCGCGATAACGCATTCGGACCACTGTCCATCCTTCTTGATGCGGACGGAGCCGCTCTTTAGGACCAACACCATCGGTGCATGGTCGGCCAGCACGCCGAGCTCGCCGTCCGTGGCAGGCAGCACAACCATCTCAACCGGCTCATCGAAGAAGCGCTTCTCGGGCGTGGTGATCTCCAGCTCAAACTGTGCCATAGCGCTTTACTCCTTCTGCATTGCGGCGGCCTTTGCCTTGGCCTCCTCGATATCGCCCACCATGAAGAATGCGGCTTCGGGCAGATCATCCACCTCTCCGTTGACAATGGCCTTGAAGCCCTCGATGGTCTTTTCCACCGGAACATATTTGCCGGGATTACCGGTAAACACCTCTGCAACCGCCATGGGCTGGGAGAGGAAGCGCTGGATGCGGCGCGCACGATGCACGGTGAGTCGATCCTCCTCGGACAGCTCGTCCATACCCAGAATGGCGATGATGTCGTTCAGCTCCTTGTAGCGCTGAAGGGTCTCCTGCACCTGCCGTGCAATGCGGTAGTGCTCCTCGCCCACGATGCGCGGATCGAGGATGCGGCTGCCGGATGCCAGCGGATCGACAGCGGGATAGATACCGTTTTCGGCCACGGCGCGAGAAAGCACGGTGGTCGCGTCCAGGTGCGTAAAGGTCGTCGCCGGAGCGGGGTCGGTCAGGTCGTCCGCAGGGACGTAAATGGCCTGCACCGAGGTGATGGAGCCCTTGTCGGTCGAAGCGATGCGCTCCTGCAATTCACCGACCTCTTCCGCCAGCGTCGGCTGATAACCGACAGCGGAAGGCATGCGGCCCAGCAGAGCGGAAACCTCGGAACCCGCCTGCACATAACGGAAGATATTGTCGATAAACAGCAGCACGTCGGTGCCCTTGACGTCGCGGAAGTATTCCGCCTGCGTCAGTCCCGTCAGCGCCACGCGCATACGGCTTCCCGGCGGCTCGTTCATCTGGCCGAAGGCCATGACGGTCTTGTTGATGACGCCGCTGTTCTTCATGTCGCTGAGCAATTCGTTGCCCTCACGGGAACGCTCGCCAACGCCGGTGAAGATGGAATAGCCGCCGTGCTCGGTGGCGATGTTGTGAATCATCTCCATGATGAGCACGGTCTTGCCCACGCCTGCGCCGCCGAAGAGGCCGATCTTGCCGCCCTTGGGATAGGGCGCGAGCAGATCGATGACCTTGATGCCGGTCTCAAAGACCTGGTTGGCAGGGTTCTGGCGGATATAGGGCGGCGGATCGCGGTGGATGGAGAGCTTCTCCTCCGCCTCGATCCTGCCCAGACCGTCGATGGGTTCGCCCAACACGTTGACCGCGCGGCCGAGCATCTTTTCCCCGACGGGGACGGTGATGGGCGCGCCGGTGTTGAGCACGGCCATGCCGCGGGCCAGGCCCTCGGTGGCCTTCAGGGCGATGCAGCGCACCACGCCCTCGCCCAGGTGCTTTTCCACCTCAAGCGGCGTGCGCGCGTCGCCGTCTTCTACATAAAGGAGGTCGCGGATCTTCGGCAGCGCGTCGGGATCGAACCGAACGTCCACAACGGCGCCGATGACCTGCGTGACCTTTCCCAAGTTTTTCTCCATTTCAACCTATCCTTTCAGCGCGTCGGCGCCGGCGATGATCTCGGCCAGCTCGTTGGTGATGGCGCTCTGGCGCGCACGGTTGAGCTCATGGCTGAGCTTGTCGAGCATTTCGTTGGCGTTGCGCGTGGCGGAATCCATCGCGTTCATGCGGGCGCACTGCTCGCTGGCGAAGGACTGCACCAGCGCCGAATAGATCATGCCGATCAGATACTGCGGAATCAGCTGATCCATCAGCTCCGTCACCGACGGCTCGTAGAGAATCTGATCGTGATCGGTTTCCTTCACAAGACCGGGCACATCGTCAAAGTCCTCCTCGCGCACGGGCAGCAGGCGGACGACCTCCGGCCTCTGCTCCATGGCGGTGACTCTGCGGGTATAGACCACAAACACCTCGTCCAGCAGATTCTGGTCGTAGAGCTCAACGATGGTTTCGGCAATCTGCCGCGCATGGTAGAGCGTCGGGTCCTGAATGACGTGCGTAAATTCAATGTCGATCTGCATCCCGCGCTGCTCCAGGAAGTCGCGCGCCATCTGGCCGATGCAGAAGATGTTGCTCTCCTCGAAGCCCTTCATGTGCTCCACGGCCAGATTCATCACGTTGCTGTTGTAGCCTCCGGCAAGACCCTTATCCGCCGCGATGATGATGTGCGCCGCCCGCTTGCCCTGCGGGGCGTTGAGATAGCGGTGATCCCGCACCTCGGTGTGGGTCAGCACGTCGCGGATGGTCTGCCTGACCTCGCTCAAATACACCGCATTGGCCTCATAGCGCGCAAGACCCTTCTTCATCTTGGATGTAGAGATCATGTGCATCGCCTTGGTGATCTGCCGGGTCTGTGACACCACACGCATGTGGTGACGGATATCGGCTATGCTCGCCATGCTCTCACCCCTTAAAGTAGTCCTTTGCCGCCGTAATCAGGCTGTTTTCGGTGTCCTCATCCATCTGCCCGCCCTGCTCGATGCGCAGCAGAATCTGCGGATAGCGCGCGCGCAGGAACTCGATGAACTTGACCTTGAAATCGGCAATCTGCTTGACATCCAGGTCGGTGGCCAATCCTCTGGTCATCACATACAGCAGCACAGCCTGTTCAGCCATGGGAACAGGGCTGTACTGTCCCTGCTTGAGCAGTTCGGTCAGCTTTTCGCCCTGGGAGAGCATATCGCGCGTGGCGTTGTCCAGATCGGAACCAAACTGGGCGAACACCGCCAGCTCTCTGTACTGCGCCAGATCCAGTCTCAGCTGGCCGGACACCTTGCGCATCGCCTTGGTCTGCGCGTTGCCGCCGACACGGGAGACCGAAAGGCCGCCGTTGACAGCGGGACGCACGCCCGCATTGAACAGCTCGCTTTCCAGGAAGATCTGACCATCGGTAATGGAAATGACGTTGGTCGGAATGTAGGCGGAAATATCGCCCGCCATGGTCTCGATGATGGGCAGGGCTGTCATGGAACCTCCGCCCAGTCGATCGGACAGCTTCGCCGCGCGCTCCAGCAGACGGGAGTGCAGGTAGAAAACGTCTCCGGGGTAAGCCTCGCGTCCCGGCGGACGGCGGAGCAGCAGCGATATGGCGCGGTAAGCCACGGCATGCTTGGACAAATCGTCGTAAATAATCAGCGCATCGCGGCCGTTATACATGAACTCTTCCGCCATGGCGCAGCCCGCATAGGGCGCGATGTACTGCATCGGCGCGGTATCGGACGCGGTTGCGGCCACGATGGTGGTGTACTCCATCGCGCCGTTTTCCTCCAGCGTCTTCTGCACGGAGGCGATGGTGGAAGCCTTCTGGCCGATGGCAACATAAATGCAGATCACGCCGGTGTTCTTCTGGTTGATGATGGTATCCACCGCAATCGCGGTTTTGCCGGTCTGGCGGTCACCGATAATCAGCTCGCGCTGACCGCGGCCGATCGGGACCATGGAGTCCACGGCGATATAGCCGGTCTGCAAGGGCGTATTGACCGCGCCGCGCTCGATGATGGGCGGGGCTTCCGTCTCCACCGGGCGGTAGCGCTTGGCGCGGATGGGCTCCTTGCCGTCAATGGGGCGGCCCAGCGGGTCCACCACGCGGCCGAGCAGTCCCTCGCCCACGGGGACGGAGACGACTCTTCCGGTGCCCTCGACGTGGCTGCCCTGCTCGATGCCGCCGGTCTTATCCAGCAGGATAACGCCGACGTTGTCGCTTTCCAGGTTGAATGCAATGCCGAACTTATTGCCCTCAAAGCGGAGCAATTCGTTGTTGCGGCAGCCGGAAAGACCGGAAACGTGCGCAATGCCGTCGCCCACGCTCAGCACGCTGCCGGAGGGAACGACCTCGGCGCGGGTGCGGAAAGCGGTCATGCGGCGAACGCGCCTTTCCAGCTCATTCAGCTCTTCCTCAGAGATCCCGCCAGACTTTTTGTCCGACGCGCCGAGCTTTTCAAGCCATTCAAAACCGGCTTCGGAAGAAGAATCGACTTCTTCGTTTCCGTCAGTAATGGTCAACTGTTTTTTGATGGTTCCGTCATAAAGACGCCCGTCGATCTCCACGCGCAGGCCGCCGATCAGCGACGGATCCACGCGCAGGCTCAGGGAAACCTCCTGCCCCAAAAGCTCGGAGAATTTTCCCTCGACGCGGGCGATCTGCTCTTCCGTCAGTTTTCCGGGAGCAGCTACGGTGCCTTTGAGCATATCACTTCACCTCGGATAGGAATTCCTCCATCAGCTTCTGATGGTCCTTGGGGTTGATTTCGCGCTCGAGAATGCGTCCGGCCAGGGCGACGGAA
>OIWT01000216.1_pt1 | contig 82835 bp, 68 predicted proteins | sample 1587701 | NCBI WGS metagenome assembly OIWT01 (sample SAMEA3888904, study PRJEB22519) | human gut metagenome | biome: human gut; feature: human-associated habitat; material: faeces | place: Denmark | collected 2009
AGCGTGTATGCAGTACGCTGTCCGTTTCTAAGTTATTCAGCCCCGTAAAGATGCTCTCCTTGCTGATTCTAAGGCAGCCTGTGATTACACTTTTTTCAAGATAAGGATTGGTCTTGAGTGCCGATTCAAAGAGCGAGCGGATGAAGTCAATCATCTTATCGTAAAAGCCTCTGAAATACGCGTTTTCCAGCGGTACATCGTACTCGTCGATGAGGATGATTGCTTTCTTTTTATGGTATTTAAAAAGGCACATCGAAAGAAACGCGAAGGCTTTCGCAAGTTCTTCCTTACTCGCTCTGCGGTTGATCAAATTTTCATAGCGTTCTTTTTCAATCGGAAGCAATGCATCCGACTGCAAAACATAACGATGTCTCACAAATTCGTTATAGATTTCATCGGCAAGCGCCCCGTATGCCATCTCAAAGTCAGGCTGCTTTGCTGACTTTAAGGTCATAAAAATAACCGGATACTGCTGCTGATGTTTGAGGATTTCTTCGCCGCACTCCGCTATTTTCAGCCCGTCGAAGAGATAACCGTTATCGACTTTCTCGCCTTTTTCAGTAATTTCATCCTCAAAGAAACGGCGGATCATAAACTGATTGAGCGTTTTGCCGAAGCGCCGCGGACGGGTAAACAAGGTAACCATCGCTTCGCTTTCAATCAATTTCTGTATCATCAGGGTTTTATCCACAAAATACCCGTTTTTATCGATAATTCTTTTAAAATCCTCCACGCCGATGGCGATTTTTTTTCGTTTTTCCTGCTTGTTCATAAACCTCAGCTCCTTTCTCAGTCCTCGTATCCACACTTTCCCCGCGCCGCCGGAAACCTCCCAGCGATTTCGCGCCGCGCAGCTTTCTTTATCTATAGTATACTGGAATCTGTCCAAAGAAACAAGCAAAAAACAAAAGGCCGCGGATCTCGCACCGGGGTATCACGCACAAGGCAGCCGAGGAGATCGGCTGCCTTGCGCGGATTGATTTGAATTTGCCTTCAAATCGGTTTGAGTTATTTTGGGTTACAAAACTCTTTTCCTATTTGGTCCAGAGTCTGTTCGCATATTTGCACTGCTTCAGCGCGGTCTGTGCTACGAAATTGCCATTCTTGTCATAGATCATGACTCTGGCTTTGTAGTAGTACATCGTGCCTTTCTTGCCGTAGGTGTTGTAATAGGTCGGTGCTTTTTTGGTCAGCACTGCCTTGTAGCCTGCGGATTTTTTAGTGCTTCTGTAGAATTTGTATTTTACGGTATAGCCCGCGTCTGTGATTGCCTTGAGGTCGCCCTTCACGACAACTTTGATGTTCAGCTTCGCGGTCTTTTTGGAGCGCGCCATCAGCGTCAGCTTGGAAGCCTTTTGCGCGATCATCTTATCCATTTCTGCCTTTCCGTCTGTCTTAGCCCGGAAAGTGATAGTTGCCTTGTCACCGGTCTTCAGACCTGTGAGTTTCTCGACCTTACCCATTTCCTTACCATTTAAGACTACGGATACCAGTTCGTGTCCGGCAGCTGCGGTGATGGTTGCCGTTCTGCCGTCCGCGCTGAGATCTGCCTTACCGGAGCCGATGATGGTGATCTCCGGCTTCTGTACTTTCGAAACATGGCTGCCGCCGGAGGATGCTACGTAATACGGAGTCAAACTTCCTGTCAGCGTATTATAGTTTATAGTATCCGCAGGAGTGAAAAGCCATTTGTATGGTTTATTCTTTGCAACCGGGGTTGTATCTGGCAACACAGTTGTTCCATCATCCTCGACCCACTTAATTGTTCCTGACGGAGTTATTGTACCGATTGCAAGTGCTGCTTCTGCAAGAGTCTTGCCGGCCGCGGTAATCTTCGTGTATGCAGGTTCACCGGTAGGGGTGGCCTTCATGATCTTGAAGGTATAATGCTTAACAAGAGTATTGCCGTCCGCCCAAATGGTGTTAATTTCATCCTTCAGCGCAACGGTGACAAGGTAGCCTGCCTCGTTGGCGTTGGTCTGTGTCGCGTTATTCACAGTGTAGTCCGCGCTAGCGGAAATTTTATAGATCTTGGCGGTTCCATCATAGGTGTACACCGTGGTGTCAGGGGCAGGAATGTCCACCGTTTTAGGCGTAATGTTCAATGTAGCAGACTTGCTGCCGATGTTGCTGCTGTCCTCGTAGGTGGCTGTTACAGTGTAGGTGCCCACGATCTTAGGCAGACCTGTTGCTGCATCCAGCATGCCGGTAGCACCGGATTTGACGGCATAGGTGTAAGTCCACGCTCCACCTGTACCGGCAGTAACAGAGTTGTCAAGCTCAGCAGCCTCGTACTCCTGTCCCTCGCCATTATAGGTCAGCGAGCCGCCATTGAAGTTGATCTTACCGCTGACATCGTTCTTTTTCTGCACTTTGATTTCCAGTTCACCCTTGACTGTGGTAACGGTTTGGCTGGTAGCCACCAGCTTGAAACTGCCTGCGGCAGTGTTAGGGGCAACCTTAAGGGTCACGATATTACCGTTGGTTTCAGAGATCTCATAGCTCACGCCGGAGTACGCAGCAGGGGCAAGACTCCAATTTACATCGTCCTGCTTCTCTACGCCGTACTGGTCATAGACTGTGGCTGTGTAGTCCTCCGACCGCTGGCTGCCGGTGCAGATAATGGTGGTAACAGGAGGCTCGTTGTCCTGTGCGGTGATCCTCACAAAGGTTTCCTTTGGCGCCGCCTTGTTGATGGTCACAGTCTTGGTAGCGTTGAAAGTGCCGGACTTGGCCGTAATGGTCACAGTGCCAGCATCTGCCGTGTTCGTAACAGTCAGCTGACCGTTGTTGAAGGTCACACCAGGCTTGGCGGTGAAGCTCCATTCGATCGTCTGCCCGGTCATTGCTTCACCGTACTGATCCTTCACTATGGCATCATAGGCCGCATACGCACACTCCGTTGTGCCGAGTTTAGTCACCGTAGGAACATTCACGCTATCTACAGAACCCTCAATGGTCAACAAAGTCGGCACACTGGCAGCGCGTGCGATGTTGAAGGTGATCTCATTGGATTTCACCCCACCACTCTCGGCGTGCAGCTTCACTGTGCCCTTCGTAGCATTATTTTCCACGGAAATGCCGCCGGTGGAGGTAAGGCTCACACCCGTAAAGGTTGCGGGTTCCATTTTCCAAGTCACGCCGATTCCGGTCATTTCGGCGCCGTACTGGTCATAGACCGTGTAGCCGCAATTGTCGCTGGTGTTCTTGCCGCCGTTTGGTATGGTGATGTTGGTTCCTGTGGTAGGAGCCGTGGCAACGATGGCGCTCGGCTTCAGGGTTTCCTTAGTGATGGTCACAGTCGCGGTAGTGGTCATGCCGTTATAAGCGGCCTTCACTTTAACTGTGCCGTCTGCCGCCTTGTTGGTAACAGTCAGCTTGCCGCCCTCTTCAATGTCCACGCCTTCGGGCTTGGGATCGACGAACGACCAAGTAGCATCCACAGTTTCATCAGTGCCGTCGTCATAGTTGACTTTTGCGGTGAGAGGCAGCTCGGCCTTCTGCTCCATGTTAGGCTCTGCCTTGGGCACGGCCACCGTCAGCGTGGTATTATCGATGGCAATGCCAGTTGCTTCCTTCACATTCGTTCTATCGAACCTCTTGCTCAACAGCAGTTCGGTAGAGTTGAGCCACTCGATCGTATAACCGCCGGGCGTCGTTGTGTTGTTCAATGACGAAGCGAAGGCCTCGCCCTCTTTCGCTGTCAGGGTGATGAGCGCGGTATAGATCTTCCCCGGCTTTGCGTCTCCGGTGGCAGTCATGTTTTCCTCAGCATCTTTCCACATTACCTCAGCGGTGTAGGTCGTCGCGCCGTACACATTTACACTGGTGTCCAGTGGATGACCCTTCACAGGCTGATTCACAGTGGCAGAAACGCTGGTGATAGGCGCCTTGGAAATCTTGACGGTTTTGGTTGCGATAGAGTCGCTCTTGAACCGATCGGTTCCACCAGTGTCCTCATAAAGAGTGAAAGCCGCATCGCCGTCCGCTTTAACTCTGAAAGTAGCGGTGAGAAGAACACCTTCTTTATATTGTACATCAGCAGTTCCGGCAAATGCAATTCCGACTGTGCCTGCCTTATTAGAGTCCTCGGTACTAGATGTAGCAGTAGCTTTAGTGTATTCGCCATCTTTATCATAAATTTTGAATATATGCGGCTTGGAGCTGTCAGGCCCAGATATAGACGTGCATTCCAATTTTTCTTTATCGAAGGTGAAACCGCACGTAAAAGATTCTATGGTCATAGCGCCATTGGAAAGAGTGACACTAATGGTATCACCTACGGCGGCGGTTGTTTTATCAACCGTGAAGCTGACATTTGTCGCGCCTCCGGCTGCAAATGCCACGGTTCCCATCGAGGTGAAAACCATCATCAAGCTAAGGACAAATGCAAAAATTCTTTTCATTTGTAATTTCCTCCTATATATTTTTTTAAGCAAAACTGCTAATTATTTTTGCGACGTAGCGAGCGAGCATGGTAAGGTCATCTGCTGTTACGCTGCCGTCTTTTGTAACGTCACAACGGGCAAGTGCTGCTGTATCTGTGATGATAGAGATTTTGGCAACATGACGGGCAAGTGCCGTTAGGTCGTCTGCCGTTATTGCCCCATCTCCATTCACATCCCCGATAAGATAGATCGTCACATTCTCGGTAACATTACTGTCGCCTATCGTGATCTCCTTGGTGAATGGCGCATGACCTTTCTTCATCACCTTCAGGGTATACGTTCCGGCGGGAACGGTGGCGAAGGAGTAGGTCGCGTTGTTGCCGAACACGATGGTTTCATATGCCGGTTCGGGAAGACCTGTCTCAATGAGCGTCACGGTGACATTCTCGCTATCGCTGCCGTAGCTGGTGATGGTACCGCTCACCTTCACGCCCTTGGGCTTCACGGGTACCTTGACATTCGTCAGCGTGACCGTATTGAAATAGCTATCGCTGGCGGTGTACGCCGTTCCGTCGATAACGACAGCTCCACCGGCGACATGGTAGTTGGTTTCCGTGCCGCTGATCTTCAGCTCGGTGATGGTCATTTCCGTGGCGCCGCCGGGAACCGCCGCAGCGTTGTCCGCCCATGTCAGCGTCGTGACGGTGTAGCCCACCGGCAGCTGCTCGTTCAGCTCTGCCGCCGTTGGCAGGGCGTCGCCGGGAGTAAGCTCCATCGTCAGCACCGGCTTGGTGAGCAGGCGGATCGCTGCGCTAAGGAGTTTGTCGCTTTCACGGGTGAAGGGGATATCCTGCGTCCCCCTATCATGATTGAGCCCCATAGAAAGCTTGTCGGAGCTGTCAAATTTAGCCCCCTCCACGGATTTGACCTTCACCTGCGCGGTGTAGCATTTCCCGGACTCAAAATCATCATCCGGCCCCAGCTTTTGGTTGATATCATCATACCAGTCATAGGTCAACATCCGGCGGCTGCCAAAGGTATTGGTGAAAAATTTCAGCGCGCCAAGGGGTCCATTCTCCGGGGTCATTTTTAACTTTGTTGCACCCGTAATGAGTGGGTTTCCATTGATATTGGCCGTCACCCTTGCATTGTTGTGTGTTGGCATGGTGAGGGTGGTAGTGGGATTGTAAGGGTCAGCCACGTCCACATTACTTAAACTCCAGTTCTCGAACGCCTTTCCGCTGGCGGGCTTATTGGCCCTGATCTCCACCAGCTCGTTGCCTCTTATACTGTAAGTCCTTGCGCTGCCTGTGTCGTTGGTTGAATACTCACTGCCGCCGGGCCGATAGGCCCTTCCGTCTACTACCGTAAGGGTGTACTGGATATTTGTCGGGTCCAGCTTGATGGAAAATTTTCCCTTGCGGATGACGGAATACTCGTCACTGCTGCTTTGGGGGTCAGGCACCCGCACGCCGACCCGGAAAGCCCCGGCACTGTCAATGGAAACAGCCCCGGTATAGGGCTTAAAGAAGCTAGCCGCAGCGGTTTTGGGTTGTGTGCTGTACACCAGCTCCGCATTGATGGTCCACTCGTCAGGTTTTACCTTGGTGACAGTGGCCGTGATGGAGTCCGTGATGGTGACGGTGCTCCCACTTTGGGTGTAATTCCCTTCGGGGGCAAAGGTCACCTCGTAAAGCTGGTTTTGGCTTTCCGAAATCTTCTGCAAAAGAATCTTCGTCGTCGGGCTCCATGCGCCGGTCGCCTTGGATTTGAACCGCACCCTCAAATGGGTCACACCGAGCCAGCTCTCACTATCCTTCAGCACGATGACGCCGTTGTTCGCACGCGGCGAGGTTCCGATCGGTTCGCCGGGGTCGTTGCCGCCGCTGCCGCTTTTATTAAAGGTATAGTACATCTCGTACTTGTCGTAGTCGAAGTTGGTCGCCTTCACGATCAGCCCCCTGGCAAACGGATAACAGACGGTTTCGCGGGGTGCCAGCGGGGTTTGCCCGCCGCTGCAGTTCAGCGAGACCAGCTGCGGCGCGGGCGGGAGCGTCAAATCATCGAGATCGGGAACAAAGGGCTCGCTGAAATGCCATCTGCCGTCGAAATTCAAGGCAATGCGCTTCGCGTCCGTATCCGGGAGGGCATAGGTGATGCCGCTGCCCGACTGCTTTGCGAAGACGCTTCTACCGGAAACAACATCCTTGATATCATTCCCGGAATTATCCTTTGCCGCCACCGGCGAACTGCCGGAAAGCTGGAAGGTTGCGGGAATGAGCATGCCCTTTATGCCCTTTAAGGAATCCGGCGCTGTCCAGGAGACCGTACCGGTGGTGCGGTTGGCAGCGGGACTGTACCCTTTTGTCCATGTAGGGGTGCCGCCAAAGGGATCGTACTTCGCCAGTATCAGGTATCTGCCTGCACCGGTAATATGCAGCGTGACCGTTTCGTTGGAAACGGGCTGACCGTTAACGGGAAGGTTCTCACCGGGATCCTCGGCGGTGAGGCTTTCCGCCATCGCCACCCACTTCTTAAAGGGAACCTTGCTTTCCGGGGCGGTAATGGTGATGTCGACAGCCCCGTCTTTCAACGGCCCCCACAGCTCATCATAGGGCTTAAACTTACCGTCCTGGATCCTTCCGTCAAAAAGCTGCACCCTAACGGCGGCGGCGAGTTTGGGGAAATACTGGATCCGCTTGATGTGGTCAGACGTGAATGTCTTTACGGTAACGTCCTCGCTCACGGTGATTTTGGGGTTCGCAATAAATTTAAAATCTTCGGGTTCATTGTAGTTGTCGGTGCGGGAGCCCTTGCGGGCGATACTCATATACCCCACATTATCTATCGAGTAAACGCAGATTTCGGAATTGGGATAGCCGCAGAAAACACGCGGGTAAGTACTCTCCAGACCATCGCACCCGAACTCGATATTCACGGTACCGGTGGTATCAATGCTAATGAAAGATTTTCCGCCCTTATCGTGAGCAGACGCCCTCACGACTTCACCGACATTGTAGCTCTTGATGTCCAGGCTGGCGTTATCGAACACATAGAGATCGCTCGTAAAGATCGTATGAGAACCATCGCTTTCATAGCTGGGCAGCTTCAGATCGATCGATACCTTTGCATCTCCCCTAATGGTCAGGCCTTTGGTAAAGATACACTGGGCGGTCAGCATCTGGTACGCGCTTACATTGTCATTGGCGTTAATGGCCAGCGAACCGCTGCCTTCTATGATGAACGACAGTCCTAGCGGTATGCCGCCGTTATCGGTCTCCTTACCGCAGGAAATGGCCCGGTAGTTGTGCTGGTTGGCATCCACAGCGTATCCGTCCTTGGGGGCAAGCACGTTAGTGCCATTCAGCGAAATGACGACAGAATTGGCGTGCTTGTTTCCCGGTACATAGGTGATGGACTGCCCGTTAAAACCGTTAAGTATCAGCGTCCACTGGTACATGTTAGTTTTCGTCAGGTATGCCACATAGATACCGGGAATGCGGGGCTCGGATTCTGTGTAGTAACCGCCGCTGCCATCCTTCCTGATGACGTCACCGGGGTACAGATTGAGCGACTGCCCGTTGTCCATGATCACCTTGATGCAGGCATCTCCCGTCGCCGCCATCATAGCCGGCTGCGATGCGGTCATCTCCCCCGTGGCGGTGACGCCGGGGTCAGGCTCCGGTGTCGCCGGGGGTTTCTGTGTCTCCGACGCAGGCGGAGGCTCCGGTGTGGTCGTACTCTCCGTTTCCGTTTGGATATCGGTTTCTGTCAGTGTTTCGTCCACGGGCTTCGTTTGATCAAGTGCCGCGGGCGGCGGATCTGTGCTGTCTGCCGCGGTGACCGGTATGGCCGACAACGGCATCATGGTGAACACCAAAAGCATCGACAGAAACATGGTAAAGAATTTCTTTCGTGCTTTCATATTTCTATTCCTCCTTTCCAGTCATAAATCATGACAAAAAAGACTCCTTTTATCCGCGTGTAATCGGACAAAAAAAGCCTGCTTTTTTTAACGTATGGATTTTTGGGGCGCGCAAAAAATACAGAGCTACGACGGTCTGTCTGTTGCAAGAATTATGCCACTTTACACTCAAACCGTATTGCATACAGCAAATCCTCCTTTCGCAAAATACTTTTTTGTTCTGCCACGCCTCGCTTGGCATATTCTTGTTCGATATTTTACTCTTTTTCACACAAAAAAGCCCCACCCTTTTTGCCAAAAAGGGTGGGAAAATGAAAGTTTTTTTTAATTTTTTTGATTTTTTCCATGATTTTTATGTCAACGCTTTCCTACAAGAGCATCTTGCGGCTAATCTGTTCTATACAAAAAAATTTTTGATTCATAGATTTTCCATGCACATCCGCAAACTGTTCCGCATAAGATAAGTTGAGTCTATAGGCAGATGGGAGATAGATATGGGACTGGATACCAGGGAATTATTCGCGAGATTGATACAGTGTGAGGCGGGCGGAGAAGGAACCGCGGGAATGCAGGCGGTCGCCACGGTCATCATGAATCGCGCGACCATCAACGTGGGCGAATTTTCGCGTGTCAATAAAGGCGGCGATGTGCGTGCGATTATCACACAGCCGGGTCAATTTGTATGCATGCAGGAGACCGTCGGCGGCAGATATAACGCACAGAACGTCTACAACATGACGCCCTCGCAGGAGCACTATGACATCGTAGACTGGGCACTGGCCGGCGGCAGGCTGGCGGGCGTCGACGAATCGCTGTTTTTCTTCAATCCTTACAGTGATTCCTGTCCGAACTACTTTCCTACAAGGGTCGGCGTCATCCACAACCGCGTCGGCAATCACTGTTTTTACATACCGACAGAACGGTACGCAGAAACTTAAATTTTCAGGAGGATTTCTATGACACCATGCAATAACGTGATTACACCAACGATGATTCGCAAAGGTCAGGTACAGATCGGAGATAAAATCGAGTTTGAAGACATGGCGGTTTCCCCGGCAGTTTCCGAAGCTGTCACAGACCCGCAGGAGACGATTCCTTCAGCGGATATGCAAAGCACCACAACAAACAACATGGCAAACGACAGCGGCGTATGGTTTCGCCCGCAGGCAGGCAGTACATCGCCTTCGTACATAAATCCAAATGCTGCCCTTCAGTCGAACACTGCTTCCGTTCCGTTGATTTACCAGAACATGACCGATTATGTCAATTCTTTGGAAAACAGCGGTCAACAGACCCCGATCTTCGCCGTGCCAAGCAGTCCGTTGATGCCGCCGGAGTACGAACAGACGATTGACTATGAATCCATTCAGTATATGAACGGATTCCTGCATACGCAGATTGGCCGCTATATGCGTGTAGAGCAGATGATTGGCTCCGACTCGACGGAAGACCGCTACGGTTTCCTCGTCGGCGTCGGCAACAACTATGTGCTGCTTCAGGATATTTCCAACGGCAATGTTGCAATCGTCGATCTTTATACCATCAAATACGTGTATATGTATTGCGGTGAACCGATATTCCCAAACATTCCGCCTGGAGTCTCCGACAGATAAGTATGCAGTAAATACAGTAAATTTCGAACATCCCGCTTAGAAAAATCCCATCTCAAAACGAGACGGGATTTACGTTTATATTTGTAACCATTAAATCTTCTGCAGCATATCCATGATATGTGCAGCAGTTTCCTCAGGGGAGTTCCCTGTGATTTCAATTTCGTCATCACACCAGCTTCTGTATAAAGGAAGCCTGATGCGGTACAGTCTTTCCGGCGGCACTGCCTGACTGACAGGCCTGCCGTCCGTGGGAAGAAGGCTGATGTCTCTGTTCAAAAAAACAATATGTCCGTTTTCCGCCAGAGTATAATAATTTTCTTCGCGATTGACTACTCCACCACCACAGGCGATTACCGCACCTGTAACCTTGGAGAGTTCCCTTGCAGCTTCTGATTCCGCCTGGCGGAAAGCGTCTTCTCCATCTTCTGTAAAGATTTCGGGAATGCTCTTTCCTGCCATCGACACAATCATTTCATCTATGTCATAAAACGGGCGTCCCAGTTCTGATGCCAAAGCGATTCCGGTCGTCGTTTTGCCGACTCCGGGCATGCCAATCAGCACAATGTTCTCTTTTTCCGCGGTGAGCTCGCGTTCAATCTGTCTTCCAACCGAAGCACTGATTGTTTCATCCCAAAAGATTTCTGCAGCAGCCAGTGCCTGAAGAACCAGCATCGCAAGCCCTGACATATAATTGATACCGGCTTTCTTAGCCTGACATAAAAAATTTGTCCGCAATGGATTATAGATAACATCCACCGCCCACTTCAAGTTCGGGAAAGTTCCCGGAAACACAGCGGCCTGCCCTGTATTAGGGTACATACCGACCGGCGTTGTATTAACCAAAATCTCGGCATCCTTATGCCGGTTCAGATTTTCATAATTGATTTTTCCGCTCCGGCTCACAAGTTTAACACTTGCAGCCCCCATATCCTCAAGAACGCGGCAGACAGCCTTGGAGGCTCCGCCGCTCCCGAGCACCATGGTTCGTGCGCCGCGCACCGCCACGCTGTTCTGTTCCAGGCTCTTTCGGAAGCCTGTATAATCTGTATTGTAACCGACGATTTTGCCGTCTCGGCGAACAAGCGTATTCACCGCTCCGATTGCGCGTGCCTCTTCCGAAAGCTCATCGCAGTAAGCCATGACCGTTTCCTTATATGGTATTGTGACATTCAGTCCGTCCCATTCGCCGTTTCGGAGGAAGTTTTCGACTTCTTCCGGTTCTTTTTCGTATAATTTATATTCATAGGGCCTGCCTGTAAGTTCTCCGATTCTACGGTGAATTTCAGGGCTGAAGCTATGTTTTAAGCTGCGACCCAAAAGACCGCAGCATTCCTGGTTTTTTTCTGTATTTCTGTTTTTCTGCATTTCGTCCTGTCGTTCTTTCGTTAAATGGATAAAGTTTCATCTTCAAGCATACGGTAGCCTACGCCCAGCTCCGTAAAGATATATTTCGGTTCCCCCGGGTTTTTTTCGATCTTACGGCGTATATTTGCCATATTTACCCGAAGGATTCTGTTGTTGTCGTCCGCATACGGCCCCCAGACTTCGTTAATCAGCGTGTCGTAGGTCATAACCTTACCTGAATTTTTGGCAAGCAGCGATACGATTTTATATTCCACTCTCGTGAAATGAATCTCTTCTCCCTCGAGGCTTACAATCCGCTTTTCAAAGTCGATGACAAGCCCGCCCGCCGAATACGGCCGGTTGTTGTTCATTGTGTCGTCTGTGAGCCTGTTGTTGTGCCGGATTGCTGTGCGGATCCGCGCAAGGAGTTCGAAAGTTCCAAAAGGCTTGGTAATATAGTCATCGGCACCGGCATCAAGCGCGGCGACTTTTTCTTTTTCCTGTGTTCTTGCCGAAATAACGATAATCGGAAGACTTGACCACTCTCTTGTTTTCTTTATGACTTCGAGGCCGTCCATGTCCGGAAGCCCCAAATCCAGCAAAACCAAATCAGGAAGCGAGGATGTAATCATCGTGAGTCCATCTTTTCCGTTGTGTGCCGCGTTGACCTTATATTGATGTGAATTCAGCGTTTTGCTGATAAAATCGCAAATGCTTTTTTCGTCCTCTATCATTAAAATTGAGATTTTCTGATACATTGTCTAGTCCTCCTTCTCTTTTGGCAATGAAAAGCAAAATTCCGCTCCGTCCCTATGGTTTACGGCGATAATCCTGCCGCCGTGAGCCGTAACAATTGTCTTGCATATCGAAAGCCCGATTCCCATGCCCTTGTAGCCGTCCGTCTTAGCCTTTTCCGAACGATATCCCTCACCGTCGAAAATCGTCTCAAGCCTGTGTTCGTCTATGCCGACTCCGTAATCTCTGATATGGAAAAAAACTTTTTCCTCATCTTCGTCGATGGTAAGCTCCAGCGGTTTTGTGCTCTTTGCGTGCATCTGTGCATTCTGCAGGATATTAATAATTACCTGCTGAATCAGCATTGCATCCATCATTACCATGACTACATTATCCGGTACCGTTACATGCACTTCTGCATCCGGAAAACGCTTCCTAAAGTGTATTACCGCCGCAGATGCCACCTCGTCAACGGGTTCAAGCGACTTTGCAACGGAGGCAGTTTCATTGTTGATACGGGTTACCGACAGCAGATTTTCAACCATGTTCAAAAGCCAGTTTGCGTCGTTGTTTATGTAAGTTACAAGAGCTCTTTTTTCCTCGTCCGTGAGTCTGTCACCCATTTCCAAATAGGACGAGCTGTTTCCGATAATTCCCGTAAGCGGCGTTCGCAAATCGTGCGAAACGGCCCTCAAAAGGTTTGCGCGCATTTTTTCCTTCTGCGCTTCCATGAGCTCTTTTTCTTGTTCCGCAAGCTGCTCTGCCTGCTCTTTCATGTTGCTGCTCATTGCGGATGTGATAATCGCAATGGCGAACATGCCCAGGAATGTTACCTGATATCCTTCAATCGAGAAGTTGAAGTCCTGATACGGGTAGGTGAAAAAAAAGTTTACGGACAGAACGCTCATTATCGCAAAGAGCATGCCGTACACATAGCCGTTTGTGTATCGTGTAATTACAAAAACACCAAGCGTATAGAGCATTGCGATGTTAAGCGACGGGTCTGATGCCATGTTCTTGAAAAAGAATGATGCCAATGTCGCTATCGCAAAAACACCCACGCAAAGAAGCATGTCCCTCTTGTGTGAAGCGACCAGCTGTTTCCGCTCCGACAAAAGCCGCTGTGTATTGATTTGTTCCTCTGTCTGCTTCCGTTTTTTTTTCATATCACTTCCCATTACACAACTCCCCCAATACATAATATATCAATTATACGTTAAAATGCCGCTAATTTATCTCTTATATCCCTATTCTACCGCATACAAATGCCGATTTCCAGTCTTTTATGCCGATATATGCCTGTCTTCATCATTTTTTCACACTTCCTGTGTGTCATGCATAAAATAAAGCATAGATCAATAGGAAAGGGGTATTTATTTTGATTAAAGATCCTTATATAGGCATGCCCATAACGATGGGAGGAAGGTGCGATACCGTACCGTCAAATCCTGTAAAACCGCCTCAGAATCCGAATCCGAGTCCGAGTCCGAATCCGAGTCCGAATCCGGAGATGCCCGGCGGTGGCGGCGCGGGCAATCAGGGCGGCACAAGTGGCTCCGGTGGTGATAATCGGCCGGGAACAAACGCCTCCGGCTTCGATGCGATGTATTTGGGCAGTCTTCCGATTGCCATGTCATATACACCGATGCAGCAGTGGAAAACCACTTATTCCGCAGAAAAAGGTCTTTCGCGCGGAACGATTTTCCCTGAGCTTGACCTCCCGTTTGAGGGCAGAACCATTTTGAGCGAGCGCAGCAAAGGAGGAAGAATGTAATGGATAGACAGGAATTATTCAATAAGGTTGAGGCTGTTGGCTTCGCGCTTTACGACACCGCGCTCTTCCTTGACTCCCACCCGACAAACCGGATGGCGCTTGACTTTTTCCGCGACAATCAGGCAATGTATATGCAATATCGCGACGAATACGAAAAAAACTACGGTCCTTTGACCTTCTACGGTGTCGACACCTCAAAGGGCTGGACTTGGACACAGGGCCCGTGGCCTTGGGAAGTGGAGGCATAGCATGTGGAATTACGAAAAAAGACTTCAGTATCCTGTAAACATCAAAAATCCGAACCCGGCACTGGCGAAGTTCATCATAAGCCAGTATGGTGGTCCGGACGGTGAACTCGGTGCCTCGCTTCGCTATCTTTCCCAGCGTTACAGCATGCCGTACCGCAGCGTTGCCGGAATCCTTACGGATGTCGGCACGGAAGAAATCGGACATTTAGAGATGATTGCGACCATCGTTCATCAGCTTACCCGCAACATGACCATGGAGCAAATTAAAGAGGCGGGCTTTGAGACATATTTCGTAGACCATACAGCAGGCGTATACGCGCAGGCTGCGGCAGGTTTTCCGTTCGATGCACTCTGCTTTGCATCCAAAGGCGATGCCATCACCGACCTGACGGAAAACATGGCTGCAGAGCAAAAAGCCCGCACGACCTACGATAACATCATCCGTCTCTGCGATGACCCGGATGTCCTGGACCCAATCCGCTTCCTGCGTGAGCGCGAAGTCGTGCACTATCAGCGCTTCGGCGAAGGGCTGCGAATCGTTCAGGATAACCTTAACTCCAAAAACTTCTACGCAATCAATCCGGAATTCGACATGTAACAGCTCTGCCAAAAGCCGGAGCCCGAAAATCAGGCAATAAAAAACGCAGAGCCGTATCTTAGCATCATACGCTCTGCGTTTATTTTTCTTTGTGAACAATCGTCCATTCTTTTTTAGATACAAAATGTCGCATACAGAGGCACAATTTTCTTATCGTCCTCGAAGCCAAAGTTTTTGGCGGAAAGTTTGATTGCATAAGAAGGATTATAGGTATCCATATAAACTTTCAGGCTCTTGGCTTTGGTGTTATCGGCGGATTTGACTTCAATCGGAATCAGTTTTCCGTCACGCTGGATGACAAAATCGATTTCCGCTCCACGCTCGGACTGCCAGTAATAGGTGCGATATCCATTGATAGAAAGCTGCACATTGACATAGTTTTCTGCCATCCCACCCTTGAAATCATTGATTTCCGGCGTCTCATAGAGAACATCGTCAGCCGTCAGATCCTTCTTGGCACAAAGCAGCCCCAAATCGGATACATAAATTTTGAACGCATCAATATCCCGGTAGTTTTCAAGCGGCTTTTTGATCTGCTCCACCTTGTAAACCTGCGAGACGATACCGGACAGGCAAAGCCATTCGATTGCATTTTCAAATTCGGAAGCCCGTCCGCCTTTCTTTATCAGCTTATATTGAAAGCGAGTATTTTTCTTTGAAAGCTGAACGGTAATATTATCATAGGCAAGTCTGGTTTTCTTAATTTCATTCAAATTGTTGTACTTACTCATATCGTTGAGATAGCTTGCAAGTATCGTGTCCTGCGTATGGCGGACAAGAATGTAGTCCTTGGTCTGCGCGAACTGCATCACGCACTCCGGCATGCCGCCGACTACAAGATACTGACGATAGAGCTGCATTGCGGTTTCGTGCAAAGCCGCCGGCAGCGGCTTATCGGTATCGAAGCTTTTTTTTATCTCTTTTACGAGAGTTTCCTCTCCGAGAGCAAGCATGAATTCTTCCATATCCATCGGATAAAGCGTTTTCATATCGACCTTTCCGACAGGAAAAGAAAACCGGGCTCGGTTGACTGCAACACCGAGCAGGCTGCCGAGGGCGATAATGTGATACTCCGGCGCGTTCTCGCAGAAGTATTTGAGCGAAGTCAATGCCCTTTCGCAAAGCTGCACCTCGTCGAAAACAATCAGCGTCTTTTCCTTCACGATCGTCTGCCCCGCAATATGGGACAAAATCGGTATCAGATAATCGGGGCTGATGTCTTCCTCAAAGGTCTCATTCAGCTTCGGATTGGTTTCAAAATTGAAATACGCTACATTCTCATAGCATGTGCGCCCAAACTCCAGAACGGAATAAGTCTTTCCGACCTGTCTTGCACCCTGCAAAACAAGAGGTTTTCGGTGTTCATCCTCTTTCCATGCTTCCAAGAAGCGCATAATTTTTCTGTACATAATCAGACCTCCTTAAAGGTTCTGATTATAGTATAACCGGTTTTCATGTGAAAATCAACGATTTTTACATAAATTTTCGCATTATTTTACATGAATATTTTTAATATTTTTACACTATTCGACACGAATAGTAATTATATTCTCTCTCCGATCTTCTCGCCCATGCGGACCTTCGTTTCGATGCCTTCTCTGCTGTTTGCCAGAATGTCCTCATCTACCCGCAGGACATCTTTCTTGACGCAGAGGATGACTGTCGAACCGCCGAATTCGAATCGTCCTTTCTCCTGTCCGCGTTTAAAAGAAAACCCGCCGTGCTTGTGGTAGTTTACGATTTTGCCGACCATAAGGGCTCCGACCTCCATGTGGAGCAGCTTCCCGAAGTTTTCGGTTTCGAGCGTGCAATAGCAGCGGCTGTTTTCCTTATAGATCGGCAGAATCTGCCCCGCAAACGGGTTCACCGTGTGAAAAACCCCATTTATGTAGGTATCGCAGCTCTTGGTTCCGTTATCCGTATAGCAGTAACGATGGTAATCGTCTACCGTGAGCCGGAACAAAAGCAGCAGACCGCCGCGGTATTCCTCAGCCAGCCTGTTGTCGCGAAAAAGACTGTGCATGGTATACTGCGTGTTCTTTATATGAAAAGAAGCACCGTCGCAGATTTCATGCACCGTCAGCCTGCTGTCGCACGGAGAGATGAAACCGGCCGGCTCCGGTTCCACGGGACGCATGCCCTTTCTTATTCTGCGGGTAAAGAAGTCATTATAAGATTTGTATCTTTTGTGCTCGTACTGGCGCATGTCGATGCCGTTTTTCTTTACGAATCCCGGAATGGCAAGTTTTGATATGCGCGAGGACAAGACCGCTCCTCCGAGCCGGCTTACCCACGGCCTCACCAGGACTTTGAGCGCCATCCGCCCGCCGGCTGTGCCGTACAGTTTTCTTAGAATGGCATCCTGCTGCGCGTCGCTTGGCACGGGCATTCCTTTTCTGTCTTTACATTCCATGGTACACTCCCGGCTGGCTCCCGCCCTGATTGATATAGATAAACACTAACGCTGCCGCAACAATCACACAGATGAGCAGAAGCAGTTTGTTGCTTGGTTTTCTGAGCTTGAAGTTCGATATGAACAGCATTCCCACTCCGAAAAGCAGAACTGTCAGAATTGCATTATACGCAGACGCCGTAAAAATCCCCTTCAAAAGGTATACGAGTGGGAAAATCACCGCCGCAGAGGTAATCGGAAGGCCGTAATACACTTTTTCGTGTTCCTCTTCCGAGAAAAAGTTGTTCGTCTCAATCACATTGAAGTACGCAAGCCGAATCACGCCGCAAATCGCATAGAAAATGATTGCCAGAAATCCCAATCTGCCCTGAACTCCCATGCAGTAGCACAGGTATGCCGGAAACACGCCGAAAGCAACCACATCGCAAAGCGAGTCGAGCTGAATGCCGAAGAGCTTCTCGTCATCGGTTCGGTCCTTCTTCCTGCGATCGACCTTGCCGTCAAACATATCGAAAAAGCCCGAAAGAGCAAGACAGAATATTGCCGCTCCGAACACCCCCGCATGTGCAAACGTCATTCCCGTAATCGCCGAAATCAGGCTCATGTATGTAAGTATTACCGTATAATTATAAAATCCTATCATTTTTCTCTCTCCTCCCAAATATCAGAAAATACGCTGCCGCGGTGAAGACCGCGCTAATCAACAGCTGCGCATAAAAACTCAAACCCCTGCTTATAATCATCGCCGGCGTGATTACCCCCGCGCCGCATACCGGCAAAAATATCAATTGAAATAAATGTTCGCTGATGCCAAGACCTCCCGGCAGCGGAAGCATATCGACTGCCAGCGAAATTGTCCCCTGCAGAACGATTACATCTGCAAGTCCGAGGCTCTGAATTCCAAATGAGCGCAAAACCACATAAGTAACCGCAAACAGCAGACAGCGCTGCACCAAGGTAATCCCAAGCACATTCAGGCTCACCTGCTTATGCCGGCGGACATACACCGAAGTTTCCTTGTAGCCGTCCATATAGCGGATAGCTTTTGCCTCCAGCCTCTCCAGCTTTTCCTGTTTCCCGGCCTTATGCAAGTGCCGCCGCATAATTCCGACAAACCACTGCACCAGACCTTTCATAATTTCCGGCGACCATACTACGGCAAGCATGAAGGTTACGCAAATCACATTCAGCACCAGTCCCAGATACACCCAAGGCATCGCCGGGCGCAGCAGCTTGAGCTCAACTGCAGGTCTGAAAATCAAGACAAACAGCCCCAGAAGCACCAAAACCGCCTTATATGCGATTGTAACAATCATTAACGTAATCGTGGAAACATGCGCCGAGAGCTTGTCCTTGTTCATAAAAACGAGCTGCATAGGCTGTCCTCCGGAAGCCGTCGGCGTCACCAGACTAAAGAAAAACCCGACAAAGGAATACAAACAGCAGTGCGAAAGCTTCGGTTTTTCTTTCAAGGTCCCCATCAAGTAGAAAATAATCACTGATTCGCTTAATATAAATGCAAACACCAGCAGGATTCCGACCAGCCACTCCGGACCTTTGGCATGTTCGATATATTCGGCCACCTCGGAAAAGTCCTCTCCGCGAAACACATAGTAAACCGTTAGGCCGATACAGAGCGCCAAAAATATAAAATTAAACAGTACCTTCTTTTTTTTCTTCATTTGCATCCCCGAATACTTTCTCGTTAATCCTCTCAAACACCTTTCTTACCGGTCGTGCGATGTCCGTTTTCATCGCTATACTGTAGCAAAGCAGCGCAAGCACCACTCCGCTTATAACATCTGAAATGTAGTGCTGCTTGGTGAACTGCGTCGATGCGAAAATCAGCAGCGCAAAAGCCAGCACACCTCCCTTCGCCACCCGGCTCATCTTGTCCGTTTTCATAAGACCCAGAAAGCAAAGCAGGCTGATGATACAGTGTATCGACGGAAACAGGTTGTACGGCAGATCCAGTTTGTAAATCAGTGCCAGCATCCAGTCAAAAACCGAGTTCATCTCGAGTACCGGCCTTGTGTTCATGGTCGGGAAAACGACGAAAATAACTCCGCAGATTGTCCTGGAAAGAAGATCTGCTGTCACAAACCGGAACCAGAATTCCCTGTCATTAAAGCGCGCAATCAAGATATAGCATATAACCCAGAAGGCAAAACTTGCCACATAAATCAAGACCCACCACGATTGGACGGGAACCCACCTGTCGAAATCCGTTGTCAAGTCAAAGTGTCTGCGCCCCGCACATAAAAACTGCGTTGTCCAGTAGACAAAGCAGTTCCATGCGAAGCAAAAGACCAGTGAGATAACCGCATATTTCGGAATCAATTTTTCTACATTTTTCATCACTTTATCCAATTTTACTCCCTTATATTATATCTTATACCGGAAATTTTGCAATATCTTTGCAGAATCTTAGCGGAATTATTAAAAACTTCGCAATTATATCATATAATTGTTGGAATACATTTCCGTCTGCCGGTCAAGCAGGTCCTGCAGCGTTATTCCGTCAAGATATTTTTCGATCGCGTCACGAAGGCCTTTCCATAGTGGCAGTGTCACGCAGAACTCGCTGCGCTCGCAGCCCACGGGCGTTGTATCCAGACACGCAACAGGTGCAAGGCTGCCCTCCGTCAGTTCCAGGATATCTTTTACCGTATAGGCACTCGGTGCTTTTGCAAGCCGATAGCCTCCCTGTGCACCTCGGTTTGCCTGCAGGAAATTCGAACGGTTCAGAATCGGAATAATCTGCTCCAGATATTTTTTGGAAATTCCCTGCCGTGCCGCAATATCTTTCAGTGAAACGAAACCCTCGCCCTGATGCTCCGCCAAATCTATCATCATTCTGAGCGCATAGCGCCCTTTCGTGGAAATCTTCATCCTGCACCTCCTCTTGTGCGCCGGCATGCAAAACTTTTCACACAAAAAGCCTCCTGCCCTACAACCTACATAATACCATGAAAATGCTAGGTTTTCAAGCAAGAGGCCAATATAGTTCAAATTTCCAGCCGATATTATTCAGCAAACATCGGAGTGGAAAGGTATCTTTCTCCGGTATCCGGCAGAAGTGCTACAATCACCTTGCCCTTGTTTTCCGGGCGTTTTGCAAGCTGCGACGCTGCATAAACAGCTGCACCGGATGAGATTCCGACGAGCACACCGCCTTTTCTTGCAAGCGTTCTTCCGGTTTCAAACGCATCCTCGTTTTCTACTGTAACGATCTCATCGTAAACCTCTGTGTCAAGCGTTTCCGGAACGAAGCCTGCGCCGATACCCTGAATCTTGTGCGGGCCTGGAGTTCCTTTTGAAAGAACCGGAGAGCCTGCCGGTTCAACGGCAACCACTTTGACATCCGGATTCTTGCTCTTCAGGTATTCTCCTATGCCGGAAAGCGTTCCGCCTGTTCCGACTCCGGCAACGAAGATGTCAACCTTTCCATCCGTGTCATCCCAGATTTCAGGACCGGTGGAAGCCTTGTGAGCCGACGGATTTGCCGGGTTTGTAAACTGACTCGGGATGAAGCTTTCCGGAGTTTCCTTGACAAGTTCTTCCGCCTTCTCAATCGCACCCTTCATGCCCTTCGCGCCGTCTGTCAATACAAGTTCCGCACCGTATGCCTTCAAAAGATTGCGGCGCTCAATGCTCATCGTCTCCGGCATCGTCAGAATAATCTTATACCCTCTGGAAGCTGCAACCGAAGCCAGTCCGATTCCGGTATTTCCGCTGGTTGGTTCGATGATAACCGCACCCGGCTTTAATGCTCCCGACTTCTCGGCATCGTCAATCATCGCTCTTGCGATTCTGTCCTTAACGCTTCCCGCCGGGTTGAAATATTCCAATTTGCCGTAAACTTCGGCCTGTGTTTCTTCGTCCCCCACAATGTGGTTCAGCTTGAGCAGCGGTGTTCCGCCGATTAAATCTGTAATTCTTTCATATACTTTCATTTCCTTCATCTCCTTTTTTCATTATAATTTATATTTATTCCGCAGTGGTTTTTATTTCCCACAAAACCTATCTGTTTTATAGGTATTATACTAGCGCAGCTTTCTTCTTTTGTCAACACAAAAATAAAAAAATCGGCAAAATCTTCCGAAAAAATTCTGCCGATTCCTTATTCTATTCCATAGCGGCTACATCATTCCCATGCCGCCCATTCCCGGAGCACCGCCGCCCATCGCTACAGGAGGCATCGGTTCCTTGATGTCTACGATACCTGCTTCTGTAGTAAGAAGCATTGCGGATGCGGATGCCGCATTCTGAAGTGCACTTCTTGTAACCTTTGCAGGGTCAACGATACCTGCTTCAATCATGTCTACATATTCTTCCGTAGCTGCATTCAGGCCAACACCTACACCGGATTTCTTAACTTCCGCAACAACAACGCTGCCTTCAAGCCCTGCGTTTTCTGCAATCTGTCTTACCGGTTCTTCCAGTGCACGCTTGATGATTGCAGCACCTGTCTTAACATCGCCGGAAAGGGTGTCAACATATGCTGCCACAGCCGGAATTGTGTTTACGAGTGCAACCCCGCCGCCGGATACGATACCCTCTTCAACTGCAGCCTTTGTTGCGTTGAGAGCGTCTTCGATTCTGAGTTTTCTTTCTTTCAGTTCCGTTTCAGTAGCTGCGCCTACCTTGATAACCGCAACGCCGCCTGCGAGTTTGGCAAGTCTTTCCTGAAGTTTTTCCTTGTCGAATTCGGAAGTTGTATCTTCAATCTGCGTCTTGAGACTTGCAATTCTTGCCTTAACATCTTCGGAAGAACCGCCGCCGGATACGATAACCGTGTTTTCCTTGTCAACCTTAACGGTTGCTGCTGTTCCAAGCATGTCAAGTGTCACTTCGTTCAGCTCATAGCCAAGATCCGTTGCAATAACGGTACCGCCTGTAAGAACTGCGATATCTTCCAGCATTGCTTTTCTTCTTTCGCCGTATCCCGGAGCCTTTACCGCAACCACATCGATAACGCCTCTGAGTTTATTGACAACCAGTGTTGCAAGTGCTTCGCCTTCCACATCTTCTGCGATAATGAGAAGCTTACGTCCCTGCTTCATAATCTGTTCAAGCAGCGGAACCAGTTCCTGAATGCTTGCAATCTTCTTGTCAGTGATTAAAATATATGGATTTTCCATAACCGCTTCCATCTTTTCCGTGTCGGAAACCATGTAAGCCGATAAATAGCCCCTGTCAAACTGCATGCCTTCCACAACATCTAAAGTTGTGCCGAGGCTCTTGGATTCTTCTACTGTGATAACACCGTCCTTGCCTACCTTTTCCATAGCCTGTGCAATCAGTTCGCCGATGTTTTCGTCAGCAGCGGAAACTGCTGCAACCTGTGCGATGGATTCCTTGGTTTCAACCGGTTTTGCAATCTTACCGATTTCTTCAACCGCTACATCAACCGCGCCCTGGATACCCTTCTTAAGTTCCATTGGGTTAGCACCTGCTGCGACATTCTTGAATCCTTCTTTTACGATAATCTGAGCAAGCAGAGTTGCTGTTGTTGTACCGTCGCCGGCTACATCGTTTGTCTTGGAAGCAACTTCCTTAACAACCTGAGCGCCCATGTTTTCCGTTGCGTCTTCAAGCTCGATTTCTCTTGCAATCGTAACACCGTCGTTAGTGATGAGCGGTGAGCCGAAGCTCTTACTGATTAAAACATTGCGGCCTTTCGGTCCTAATGTAATCTTTACTGTATCAGCTAATTTATCAACGCCTGCCTGCAGTTTGCGTCTTGCGTCTTCTCCGTAAAAAATGTCCTTTGCCATTTCTATGCACCCCTTTCAACTATTCAACAACCGCCAGGATGTCATCCTGTCTCATAATCGTGTATTCTTCGCCTTGATACTTAATTTCGGTTCCGCCGTATTTACTGAAAACAACTTTGTCTCCCGGTTTCACTTCCATGGAAACATCCTTGGTTCCCGGTCCTACGGCTACAACCTCTGCCATCTGAGGTTTCTCCTTCGCTGCACTTGTGAGGATAAGGCCTCCCTGTGTTCTCTCTTCTGCTTCCAGTTTCTTGATGACTACTCTGTCACCCAATGGTTTGATTCCAATCATTTATCATTACCTCCGTTTAGTAATTCTCGTTTCCTTAGCACTCTTTACTTCTGAGTGCTAACATAATTTTATTATAGCAATCCTGCCGCAATTGTCAATACTTTCTTGCTTTTTTGCATGTGAAGTTTCTGTGAAACAATTTTGGAGCCGCACCACCATGCGGTGCCTTGGCACAATCAATGCAGTCCGCGTATGTAATAAAAAAGGTACTGCTGTGCGATTCCGCCGTAAGGTGCAAAATTTTTCTTCGCAAAATCCTCCATGCCGCGTACATCCTTTTCATCCATACCATAAAGTCTATGCATAACTCTTCGCATCCATACATCAATCGGAAAAGCATCCGGAAATCCCAGGGCGAAAAGGGCTGTGCAGCTTGCGACCTTGGGACCGACACCGGGATATTCCCGAAGAGCCGCCTGTGCCTCTTCAAACGTCTCACAGTTTCGCAGTTCTTTCTCAGCCGCAAGTGCTCCGCCTTTCTCCAAAACTTTCTGTGCCGTTTTGATTAGGTAAGGCCCCCTGTAACCGAGTCTGCACTCCGCCAGTTCATCCGGTGTCATGCCTGCAAGCACTTCCGGCTCAGGCATCGCATAATAATCCTTTCCTTTATATGTGCCGATTTTCGTGCCGCAGCGGTGCGTCAGAGCCTCAATGCAGCCCTTAATCCGCGGTATATTGTTATTCTGCGATATGATGAATGACAGCAGCGTTTCCCAAAAATCCTGCTTCAGAATCCGAATCCCATATCCGTATTCCACGGCCTTTTGAATCTGCTCGCCTTTCAAACCGCTCTTTATCTTCGCATAATCTCTTTCCAAATCCAAATACGGCGTCCAAATCTGCATGAATTCCTCTTCCGTGCAATTGTCGACTGTCAGCCTGCCCTCCGGCTCAAATCGCATATTGACGATTTTTCCCATCGCAGTGCCCGTATAGCTGCCGTCGTTCTGTCTTTCCCAGCGGAAGCATTGTCCGCATTCAAAGATATGTGCAAGGTTAAAATCTTTTATTCCGGTCTTCGTGTACTGCACCTTCAGTCAATCCCCCTCACTTCTATGTTGATGGCCGAAACATTGAACGCGGTCATTTTTTCTACCATTTCTTTGATTTCTTCCTGTATCTCACACACCGACTCCCACAGGGCAAATCCGTGTTTCATCTTGATGACGACAAAAAGCTCGTATGCCTCGGGCTGCGTGCTGTGGCTCACATATATGACTCTGCCCGCTGCGGGGTGTCCCGCCGCTATGCAGCCAATGATATCATCAATTACGCGCTCTGCAATCAGATATTGTCCCATGTAGCTGTATGTCGGCCTGACGACCGTGCGTTCCCCGTCCTGCTCCTTTCCCCTGAAAAACCGAAGCGGATCCATGAAATATCCGGCAAAGTTTCTCTTAAGCTGCAGTGACGGCGCGGGAATGACATGCTTGCCCAGCTGCTCCCTTTGCTGTCTTGCCTTGCGGCGCTCGGCCTGTGTCGTTATGTCTTCGATTTTTATACGCCTCGGACTGTCCTCCGGGGGTTTTTCCAGCCCCAGCCTGTCCATGATCCGGTCTACCATCCCTTCGCTGGTTCCCAGAACCAGGATGGATTCGGGCTTCGTTCTCGCAATTTCATCTCGGACACTCTGGCATTGTTCTTCATTTATGAACAATGCCGTCTTTACTGCTCCTATCTTGGTGCCGGCTCTTTTGGCCGAGGATCCGGCAAGCATCGTATTCCGATATATATATAAGCCGTCATCTATGATAGACTCAATATTTTCTTTCCGGCATAAATCCATTGCATGAAAACTCTTTCCGGTTCCGCTCTTTCCGACCAATGTGTATATTCGCATTTTTTTCGTCCTCTTTATTTTTTACAAAAAAATCAACTTTTTTTCACTTTACTATTATACATCATTCTGTTATAATTGTCTGCGTAAAGATATATCTTTTTTAATAGGAGGAACAATAATGGCTTATAAAATTACAGATGCTTGCATCGCTTGCGGTGCTTGCGCAGCAGAATGTCCTGTAGAAGCTATCTCCGAAGGCGACATCTATGTTATCGATGCTGACAAGTGCATCGACTGCGGTTCTTGCGCAGATGCTTGCCCGGTAGATGCTCCGGTAGAAGGCTAAACACTACATAAAAACAACCGGTCTTTATGACCGGTTGCTTTTTTTTGATTTTATTCCGCATCCTGCATGTAATAGGCAAGCGCGTGCAGACTGTCACTCATGTGAACATTCTCAACCGCGACGTCTTCCGGCAGTTCCAAGTCAACGGCGGTAAAGTTCCAAATGCCCTTGACTCCCGCACCCGATACCGTATCGGCAACAATTTGTGCCTTCTCGGCAGGAACCGTGATTACGGCGATGTCTATGTTTTCTTTCTTGATAAATCCCGCCAGCGAGCCGCATGTCATAATCTGCGCGTCCTTGAACTCCACATCCTGAATGATCTGCTTAACGTCAAAAATTCCGCAAATGTGGAAGTTTCCTTCGTTGTTAGCAATGTAGCTTGCCATGGCCTGACCAAGTCTGCCGTATCCTACGATTACAATCTTGTACTCTTTATCGAGGCCCAGTATTGCGCCGATTTCTTCATACAGATAGCTGACACTATATCCATAACCCTGTTGACCGAAGCCGCCGAAATTATTCAAGTCCTGTCTGATCTGCGACGCAGTATACCCTATGAGCTTGCTCAGATCCTTAGAAGAAATTTTTTCTATTCCCTTCTTCTGCAGTTCCTTCAGGTATCTTCTGTATCGAGGCAAACGCTTGATTACTGCTTTGGATATCTGCTTCTCTCTCATCTGTAACACCTGCCTTCTGATATTTGTCTTGCGACTATTTGTTTTCCTCTACATACTTAACCAAATCTCCGACCGTCTGAATGTTCTCAGCGTCTTCGTCAGGAATTTCGATTCCGAATTCATCTTCGATTGCCATGATAATTTCAACAGCATCCAGTGAATCTGCCGAAAGATCCTTCATGAGATTGGTATCCATTGCAACATCGGATTCTTCAACCTGTAATTGGTCTATAATGATGTCTTTAATTTTGTCAAAAATCATAAAACAGCCTCCATTCTGTTTAGTAAAAATTACTATGGAATATTATAATAACTTTTTATGTGCATTGCAAGTTTTTTTTATGTGTTTTTACGCTTCTTGCACCTTTGCCCACTCATCATAGGCTTCCGCAAGCCGTTTTTCGGTCTCTTCCCGCTCTGCTCCGAGCCTTGCCAGGAGTTCATAATCGCTCATGTTTTCCGGTTTGCAAAGATTATGCTCAAGTTCGGAAATCTGATTCTCAAGTTCGGAAATTTCCGTCTCCAGTTTCTCGGAAAGCCTTGCCCTGCGCCGTTCCTCAGCTTCGCGCTCTTTCTTCAGCCTGCGCTGCTGCGCGGCATCGCCTGCGGATTTTTCCTGCACTTTGCTGAAGTATTTCTTTGCGGATATTCCCTGCGACTTCTTTTCAAGATAGTAGTCATACCTGCCGAGGTACTCGATTACGCCGTCCTGCGTAAGTTCCAGGATTCTCGTCGGTATCCTCTGCAGGAAATACCGGTCATGCGATACGACGATTACCGTTCCCGGAAATTCCATCAAAGCCTCTTCAAAGACTTCCTTTGATTCGATGTCCAGGTGGTTGGTCGGTTCGTCCAGAATCAGGGTGTTTGCGCCCGAAAGCATGAGTTTCAGAAGGGAAAGTCGTGCCTTCTCGCCGCCCGACAAGCTTCCCACAGGCAGGAACACTTCTTCGCCTCTGAACAGGAATCTGCCGAGAATCGAACGCATTTCCGTATCAGTATACAGTCTGTACGATTCCTTCAGTTCCTCGAGAACCGTGTTGGCATCGCTGAGCAACAGCTGCCCCTGGTCATAATAGCCGAAGGCAACATTGTGCCCGATTTTCAGATAGCCCGCATCCGGCGTCAGTTCTCCGAGAAGCACCCGAAGAAGCGTCGTCTTGCCCACGCCGTTCGGTCCGAGGATACAAATTCTCTCGCCCCTCTTGATATCAAGATTCACACCGTGAAAAAGTTCCCTGTGCTCAGCGCCTCTGCCGAAGCTTTTTTCAAGATTTTCTGCCATGATGACATCACCGCCGGACGGAAAGTTTTCCTTAAAGTTAATCTTCATCTTTCCCATTTCACTTTCCGGGCGCTCGATTCTCTCCAGCATGTCAAGCCGCTTTTCACGCGATGCCGCCCGCTTTGCGAGGTGCTCGGTACCGCGCTGTTTCATGCGCCTAATCATTTCCTCCTGGCGTGCGATTTCTCTCTGCTGGTTGTTATATGCACGAAGTTCGGTTTCTCTTCGAAGTTTTTTCTGCGCCGCATAGTCGCTGTATTTTCCCTGATAGGAGTAAACCTTGTGATTTTCCACTTCGAAAATCCGGTTTACCGTCCGGTCGAGAAAATATCGGTCATGCGATACAATCATAATCGTGCCGCGATAGGCTTCCAGGTACTGCTCCAGCCATTTCAGCGTTCCGATGTCCAGATGGTTCGTAGGCTCATCGAGCAGCAAAATGTCCGGTTTCTCAAGCAAAAGTGCCGCAAGTGCCAGCCTTGTCCGTTCCCCGCCCGAAAGCGAGGAAATCTTCTTGTTGTAAAAACTCTCGTCGAAAGCCATGGAGTTCAAAATCCCTATCATTTCCGACTTATAGGTGTAGCCGCCTTCTCTGTCAAAGCGGTGCTGCAATTCGTCCAGCCGGTTAATCAGCCCGGTGTCATGCGGGTTTTCTGCAACCTTGTCCGAAAGCTCCGCAATTTCGTTTTCAAGCTCCCGAAGTCCCGAAAAAATCCCTTCGATTTCCTCGAGGACCGTCCCTTCACTGCTGAAATTATCGCGCTGTTTCAGGTAGCCGATTCTCGTGTTCTGTGACACGAAAAACTCCCCTTCGTCGCACGGAAGCTCGCCGGTAAGCATGTTCAGAAGCGTCGTTTTTCCGGCACCGTTTCTGCCGATGATGCCGACCTTATCTCCGGCATTCAGGTGAAAACTCGCCTTATCGATTATGACATCCGTTCCGTATGTTTTTGTAAGATTATTCGCTGAAAGTACAATCATAATTCCATATTTGCATAGGCATCAAGTTCAAGCCCGTCTGCCCCTTTTTCCTTATATTTATAGTATGCCGCTGCCCCGATCATGGCACCGTTGTCCGTGCACAAAGCAGGAGCCGGACGGTAAAGTGTGATTCCGTCTGCTCCGCAAGCCTCTCCGAGCATCTCTCTGAGCTTGGAATTCGCCGCAACGCCGCCCGCGAGAACCAGCTTCTTTTCGCCGCGCATCTTTACGGCATTTACGGCCTTTTCGACAATGACATCCATCACCGCCTGCTGGAAACTTGCCGCAACATCCGCACGGTTTATTTCGTTTCCTGCCTGTTTCTGCCGGTTGATGTAATTGAGCACCGATGTCTTCAGCCCACTGAAACTGAAATCAAAGCTGTCTTTTTCAAGATATACACGTTTAAAGTGAATTGCCTCAGGATTTCCTTCTTTTGCGATTTTGTCGATCTTCGGACCGCCCGGATAGCCGAGCCCCAAAACTCTTGCGACCTTGTCGTAAGCCTCTCCGACCGCATCATCTCTGGTTCCGCCCAGAATTTCGCATTCGGTATAGCTCTTCACATCCACGATTTCCGTATGTCCGCCGCTTGTGATAAGCGCCATGAACGGCGGCTGAAGCTGCGGATATTCGATAAAATTCGCACTGATATGCCCCATCAGATGATGAACGCCCACGAGCGGGATGTCCTTTGCAAATGCAAGAGATTTTGCCGTTGCAACTCCCATCAGAAGTGCCCCGATGAGACCCGGGCCGTTCGTAACGCCGATGAGATCAATGTCATCAAGGCTCACCTTTGCATCTTCCAGCGCCTCCGTGAGAACACCGTTGATGTTTTCCAAATGGTGTCTGGATGCGATTTCCGGCACAACTCCGCCGAAATTCTTAAATATATCGATTTGTGATGAAATGACATTGGACAAAACCGTTCTTCCGTCCGCAAGGACGGCAATCGCTGTCTCATCGCAGCTGGTTTCGATTCCAAGTGTCAAAAAACTTCCGTCTTTCATTTCTTTTCCTTCCACATGATAATGGCATCCTCGCCGTTATCTTCGTAATATCCCTTTCTCAGGCCCGCCTCACGAAAGCCGAATCCCTCATAAAGTGCGATTGCCGCTTGGTTTCCTGCTCTGACTTCAAGCGTATAGCTTTCAATGCCCTGCGCCCCGGTAACATCAAACAATACGGAAAGCATTGCACTTGCAATATGCATCCGTCTGTACTCCGGTGCAATGGCCACATTCGTGATATGGCCCTCGTCGAAAATTTTCCACACGCCTACATAGCCGCATACCTTGCCGTCTATCTCCGCCACAATGTAAAAAGCCAGCTTGTTTTCCAATATATCGTGATAGAGCGATTCGTAGCTCCAAGGAACGGAAAAGCACGCCTTTTCAACCGCTTCAACCGCCGGAACATCAGATTCCGCGGCTTTTCGTATTATCAGTTTCCTGCTCTCTTCCATATGAAACTACTCCTGTTTCGGTCCCTTGCAAATCGGAAGCTCCCCTGCTTCAAGTTTCTGCTCCGCCTCCGCTTTCCGCATGTAATCCGGCAGCAGATCCTCGCGTTTTACCGTATATAAATCTGCATTAACCGCAGCACACAAAGCTGCAGCACGAGCGTCCTGATACCTGCAGGAAGAATCCGCAAAGCTGTATTTTCCGGCTCCTGCAAGTCCATCGCAAATAAGCGATTCGTAGGCATCGATACCGTCTCCGAAGAAAAGAACTTCCCGTCCGTCCGCAAAAACGCGATTTCGGATTACTTCCAAAACATCCGTCAGCATATACGGACCATCCGCAAGGTATCCGTCCACCATGCCGTAGACCTGCCCGCGCCTTGCGTTGATAATCGCACAGACCGTGATTCCTTTTGCTCCGGCCTCAGCGGCCTGCTCTTTATATTGGAAGGCCGTAAGGGTAGGCACCGCAATTGCGTATTCCAGTCCGAAAGCTTGTGACAAGGCGCGTGCCGTTGCCACCCCGATGCGGATTCCCGTGAAAGATCCCGGGCCCACGGAAGCTGCAATGTATGAAATTTCATTCTTTGAAACCCCTTGCGATTCCAAGAGACTTGAAATGGAAGGAATCAGTTCTTTGAGATGACTCATGCTTCCCTCTATCCGCTTTTCTCCCAAAACAGCAGGCTCCCCGCCGCCTTCGTCCTTTTGCACAAGGCATACGGAGCCTTCTTTTCCTGTGGTTTCAATGGCTAAAATGTACATTTATATACCCTTTCTCCTTCATTTTCTCCGTATGCGAGATAAATGTATTTTGTGTTTTCCGGCAGAATATCCAAAATCAAGTCCGCCCATTCCACAATGCATACTCCTTCGCCGAAAAAATACTCATCGATGCCGATGTTAAACAATTCATCCGGATCACTCACCCGGTAAACATCAAAATGATACAGCGGCATTCTGCCGTCCGTATATTCCTTTACAATCGTAAATGTCGGGCTGTTTACCCGCCGTTTGATTCCAAGTTCCTCCGCAATATACGATGTGAGCGCCGTCTTGCCTGTTCCGAGGTCACCGATCAACGCAAGCACATCGCCGGGAGCAAGGCTTTCCGCAAGTTCGTGTGCAAACCGCCGGGTTTCTTCTTCATTTTTAATTGGTATAATTCTCTTTATTTTCATGTGCTTTGTGAAGCCCCTCTCTGTGAAGGAATCCCGAAATTCTCTTATATACCACAAAAGTGATAAGCGAATTTAAGATGCCCTTGATTACGTTGAACAAAAGAATCAGCGGCATCAGGCTTACGACGACCTCTCTCATTGCTTCTCCGCCGTAGTAGAACGGTGTTACAAAATAGTTTGCGAAGCCCATGACAACCGTCATTACAAGAGTTGCAGCCGCCATCGAAATAATTGCGACTTTCTTCGTCTTGTGTTTTCTGTAAATGCATCCGGCTGTGATAAGAAATGCACCCGATGCAATCATATGCATCAGGAAGCCGTAAACGCTGTCTCCGCCAAGGAGAAACGCCTGGATTGCACTCACGACGGTAAGCGCAAGCATTCCTGCCGCAGGCCCGAACGCAAAGGTCGTGATGATAATCGGAATGTCTGCAAGGTCGTAAGTTAAGAATGATACCGCCGGTATCAGCGGGAACCGTACAAGCCCGATTACACATGCGACCGCAGCCATCATCGCCATTTTGACAAGTCTGTCCGACTTTGCCTTCTGATTGTTTAAATTAGTCATTTCTACAGTTTCCTCTCTTTCTGTATCTGCCCGTTTTGAAGTCCGGGCGCCCTAAGATGTAGTTGGAAATCTGTCAGGTTACACAAGTAGAGCCTTGATAGGAATCAAGGCTCAAAAAAGCAACATACGAATTCCGCGCCAAGCCTCCGTCATTCTATTACGCAGGCATCGCGCAATCCTTTGTTTCTCTCATCCGGACTATACCGTCGGTGCAGGAATTTCACCTGCTCGGCGCCTCTCGGCGTTCGCGGACTATACCGCCGGTGAGGAATTTCACCTCGCCCTGAAACAGATTATGTCATTATATTTCCCGTTTGGGAAAACTCACGCTAACTATTATATTCCCCCGAAGAGAGTTTGTAAATAGCTTCCGCATAAATTTTTGTCATTTGTTCGAGTCTCTCGATGCTGAGATACTCATTCTTCTGGTGCATCAAATCTTCATCACCCGGGAACAAAGCCCCGTATGCGATGACATTCTTTGCAGCTCTCGCATAGGTTCCGCCGCCTATCACCTTAGGCACCGACTCGGTATCTCCGCTGTGCCTGCGGTAAATATCAACCAGCATGCGAACCATCGGGCTGTCCGCTTCTACAAAGATCGGTTCGTGGTGTTTCAGCTTCAGAACTCCGATATTGTACTTTTCAAGCAAATCGCTCATCGCATCGTACACATCGTCGTCCGTCATCGTCACCGGATATCTTACATTGATCGTAAGCTTGCCCGCCTTTTCATTCATTTCGGCCATGCCCACATTGAAAATCAACTTTCCGGATGGTTCATCACAGAAACCGATTCCAAGCTTCGTGCCGTCGAGGCAGAAGCCGATATACTTGTTGTAAAAGTCTATGAAATCGTTATGGTCTTCATCCACAAAGTTCAGCCTCCCGAGGAACTGCATCATAATCGAGACTGCATTTAAGCCTGCTTCCGGCCTTGCACCATGCGCTCCGATTCCTTCCGTTGTGATTTCCAAGGATTTTCCCACGCCTTTTGCGTGAATCCGGTAGCCGGTTTCCTCTCGGAAAGCGGTGATTTCCTCGCGGATTTTCACATACGGAGCTTCCTCGTCCTTTTGATTTCTGATTACCACTCTGCAGTAGTCGGCTACACTGTTTGCAGCCATGCCGCCTTTCATTGATCGAAGCTTCAGCCCCTTAACCTGCGAATCGCGGAATTTTCTCGCAAGTTCAAAGACCAGTACGCCCATTTCCCCATTTATCACAGGAAAATCCGCATCCGGTGTGAAACCGTAGTCCGGCTTCGGTGCTTTTGAAAAGTAGTAGTCCATGCCTTTCCAGCCGGTTTCCTCATCGAGTCCGATTATCAGGCGTATCGTTGCCTTCGGCACATACCCGGAGTCCTTTAGGGCCTTCATCGCATACAGGCACGAAATCATCGGACCTTTGTCGTCCGTGGTTCCTCTGCCGTATATCCTGCCTTCCGCTATGCTTGCCGCATAAGGGTCAAAATCCCATCCTCCTGCTGCCGGCACGACATCGAGATGTCCGAGAATACCGAAAATTTTATCGCCTGTTCCCGGAAAGTCCACATGCCCTCCGTAATTGTCCGCATTGAAGGTTTCGAACCCCATGCTTTCGGCAAGCGCAAGAAAAGTCTCAAAAGCCTTCTGGACGCCTTCTCCGAACGGATACACACCGCCGTCCGCCGTCTTTACCGGCTGAGACTGCTCGCTCTCGCACCGCAAAACAGACTGCAGGGATGCAATCATTTCTTCTTTATTCCGCTCAAGAAATTCCTCGTACTTCATTTTTATACGGATTCGACGCCCTGAATTTCAGGATAGCTTTCCTTGAGGATTCTTTCGATTACAGCCTTGAGCGTCATCTGAGCTCCCGGACATCCTGCACAGTGTCCCTGAAGTTTCACTTTCACAATATTGTCTTCCGTAAGTTCTACGAATTCAACATCTCCTCCGTCTCTCTGGAGGAACGGTCTGATCTGCTCAAGAGCTTCTTGAATCTTTTTTTCCATTTTTGTGTTTCCTTTCGTTTTCTCTTGTTTTATTCTATCGTGTAGGTCGGCTGTTCGATTCCGCCCACAATAAAGTTAATCGTAATCGATTTGGTTGCTTCATTCTTTCCGTTGTAATTGATTACGCCGGACGCACCTTGGAAATTCTTTGTTTGGCTCAGGGCGTCGCGGATGTGCTCGCCCGCCGGGATTCCGGTTTCCAGTGCGTTCTGGAGAACCTCCTTAGCGGTTCTTCCTTCTGCATCGGTTGCGGCATCTGCCGTAAGCTTATCCGGATCCATGGTCTGCATTGCATCGTAGGCTCTGCTTATCGCATCGATTGCAAGGCAGTATGCATCAAATGCAACGGCCGTTCTTGCCGAAGGTTCTTCGCTCTCTCCGTATTTCGCTTTGAATGCCTGAATAAACTCGTTTGACACCTCTGTTTCCGCATTCTGGCTCTGTTCCGTAGGAAAAGCTGCCTGAATACGGTCATTTTCTTTGAGGTATTTGATGAGCTTGTCATCGTTCCAGCTTCTTGTTCCGAGAAAAAGCACATTCATCAGCTTCTTGTCCATCGCCTGCTTCATAAACTCGATGGAGTTTTCTGCAGAAAGCGTAACAAATACCGTATCCGCGCCGGATGCCTTGATATCGTCAATTGTCTTGCTGTAGTCGGTGCTGTCCTTCGGAACCGTGAAGGTCCCCGCAACGCTGTTGCTTTGGCCCGACAGCTTCTTGAAGCGGTTCGTAAAACGTTTGATTGTAGCTGTAGCCGTATCGTCATCCTCTGTTTTTATCGCCGCCGCAACGATCTTTTTCTGTGATGTATATGCGAAGTCCGCCAAGGCATCACCTTGTCTTGTTTCCGAATAGGTCGCACTGAAATAATAATCGTTGTTGGTCGTAATGAGCGGGTTGGTACTGGAAATCGTGATTGCCGGAATATTGTTCGCTTTTGCGTACTTGCCGGCGATCAGCGTGAGTGTTTCCCCATAGCTGCCGAGAATCACAGAAGGCGAATTCGCGGAAATCAGTTCCTGTATTACCGTCTCGCCCGTGTAAATATCCGACTTGTTGTCTCCGTAAACAAGCTCCACCTTCTTGCCGCAAACGGTAGGATAAAGGTCGTGGGCAAGTTCGATTCCCATGAGTTCCTCGTTGCCCTCCGTTTTATTTTTACCCGAAAGCGGCTCAAAAACCCCTATTTTAATAGTTCTTTCCTGCGCTTCTTTTCCGTCTTCAAAAAACGCGTTTTTAAAGTTGTTGTAAGTTGTGCATGCACAAAGCCCCGCGGCCAGCGAAACAGTCATGGCGCATGCCAGCACTTTTTTAACTGTTCTGTTCATATCTTATTCCCCTAAATATGCATGTTTTACTCTCTCATCCGAAAGCAGTGCCTTACCCGGTCCTGCCATCGTAATATTCCCCGTTTCCATTACATATGCGTAATCCGAAATCTCAAGTGCGGCATTCGCATTCTGCTCAATCAGCAGTACGTTTACGCCTGCCTCCTTAATTTGCCGGATAATCGTGAAAATATCCTTGATTATCAGTGGAGCAAGACCCAGCGAAGGTTCGTCAAGCATCAGAAGTTTCGGTTTGCTCATCAGTGCGCGTCCTACCGCAAGCATCTGCTGCTCACCGCCGGAAAGCGTCGCTCCAAGCTGCCAGGTTCTTTCTTTCAGACGTGGGAAAAGGCTGTATACCCATTCTCTGTCCTTTGCAATCTCGCTTTTATCCTTTCTGAGGTAAGCCCCTGCGGAAAGGTTTTCTTCCACCGTAAGGTCAGGGAAAATCTTACGTCCTTCCGGACAAAGAATAATTCCTTCGCCAACGATATCTTTTGTTTTCATGGATGTAATATCCGTATCATCCCAGTAAATATGGCCTTCCGCCTTGGCCACAAGCCCCATGATTGCCTTAAGCGTTGTGGACTTTCCGGCACCGTTTGCTCCGATCAGCGAAATAATCTGTCCGTCCGGAACATCCAGGCTGACGCCGTTCAGCGCGTGAATACCGCCGTAATATACATGTAAATCTCTGATTGCAAGCATTATTCATCCACCCCCAAATATGCTTCAATTACCGCAGGGTTGTTCTGAATTTCCTCCGGCGTGCCGTCCGCAATCTGACCGCCGTAGTTCAGTACATAAATATGGTCGCAAATACCCATGATTACCTGCATATGGTGTTCTATCATCAAAATGCTGAGGTCAAACTCGTCACGGATTCTGCCGATAAAATGCATCAGTTCGTCAGATTCCTGTGGGTTCATACCTGCCGCCGGTTCGTCCAAAAGCAAAATCTTCGGATGGGTCGCAAGTGCTCTTGCGATTTCCAAATGTCTCTGCTTGCCGTAAGGAAGGGATGTTGAGAGATCATCCTTGTTTTCATAAAGTTCAACTTTCTTCAGGAGTTCCTCGGCCTCTTCAATCATCTTCTTTTCTTCGACTCTTGCCGTTTTCGACTTGAAAGTAGCTCCGAAAATGCTCTGCTTCTGGTTCATGTGCATGGCAACCAGAACATTTTCAAGCACGGTCATTTCCTTGAACAGTCTGATATTCTGGAACGTACGCGCAACTCCGAGTTTCGTTACCTTGTCCGGTGTGAGCTTAATCGTCTGCTGATAATCGCCCTGGTGTCTGCCCTTATAGGTTGTCGCCATCTTGCCTTTCGGATAATTTTCGATTTCAATCAGTCCGTTAATGTGGACTGCACCGTTTGTCGGCTCGTAAACTCCGGTTACAACATTGAACGCCGTTGTCTTTCCGGCACCGTTCGGTCCGATAAGTCCGACGATTTCATTCTTGTGGACCTCAAGGTTGAGGTTGTCTACTGCCACAACTCCGCCGAACTGCATCGTAATATCGGAGAGCTTTAATACTACTTCATTTGTCATATTACTGCACCTCCTTTTCGAATACTACGACATGGTCGTAAACCGGAAGCGGCGTAAACAGCTTCTCTCCGGCTGCAAGTGCTTCTGCACCTTTTGCCTTCTTCTCTGCTGCCTTCGCTTTTGCTTCTTTCTTAGCTTCCTTCTGCTCTTTGCGTTCAGCAAGCTGAGCCTTTTTCTTTGCCGGCCATGCCTTGATTCTCTGCGGAAGCGTCTTAAACCAGCGAATGATTCCATCCCATGAGAATTCCTTGTTGCCCATGATGCCCTTCGCAAAGAAAAGCACAACGAGCATAATCAGAATCGCAAATACTACCTTACGGAAACCTGCACGCATGAGTGTGGACTGGATTCCCAGCCACTGCCCCTGGTCGAGTCCTCTGAGCAGCCATTCGTTGAGTCCGATGAAAATGAACGAACCGATGATGGAGCCTGTAATCGAACCGATACCGCCGATAACAACGATAAGCAGAATTTCATAAGTCATATTCGTTGTAAATGTCGAAGCGGTTGCGGAATTCTGGAACATTGCCAGAAGCGCTCCGCCGACACCCGCAAAGAAGGATGAAATAACAAATGCAAGTTCTTTATGTTTAAACAGGTTTACGCCCATCGCCTCTGCAGCGATTTCGTCATCGCGAATCGCCTTGAAAGCTCTGCCGTATGTGGAATTAATCAGTAATACGATTAATGCTATGCAAATACCCGAGAAAATAATCGGGAACAATGCCGTTTCGTAAGTTGTGAACTCTCTCAAAATGTTCGAGCCGTTTGTAACCGGTCCGATGGCGTTCCACTGGAATACGGCTCTCAGGATTTCGGCAAATCCAAGCGTTGCAATCGCAAGGTAGTCGGACTTGAGTCTGAGTACCGGAATACCGATCAAGTAAGCGATTCCGCCGGTCAAAAGTCCTGCAAAGATAATCAGAATAAAGATACCCGCATATTCGCCGAGGAAACCGCCGAAGCTTCCTTCTCCTCCGAGTGCATTCATCAGAATCTCCGGAACCGAGAATTTAAAAAGTCCGCCGTTGAAATATTGATAAACCGCATCATGCTGAGCCGCAGGAATCGAGAAAATCGCATAAGCGTAAGCTCCGATAAGCATGAAGCCTGCCTGTCCGAGGGAGAAAAGTCCCGTAAAGCCGTTCAGTAAGTTCATTGATACCGCAACCAGTGCAAAAATCGCACCTTTTTTGATTACCGTCATAAGCATGTTCCACTGCGATGTCATCGGAATCAGTGTGTCGCCTAAGTACACAAGAACAAGGAACACCAAAATGGCAGCAGCACTGTAGACGGTTTTTTGTTTTTTTGATAATGTCTTTTCCATCTCTGCCCCTCCTTATACCTTGTTGATATCTTTCTCTCCAAAGATTCCCGTAGGCTTAACCATGAGAATAATGATGAGAAGAACGAATGTAAACGCATCCGAGAATGTTGTCCAGCCCGCACCTTTGATAAGGTTTTCGCAAAGTCCGATGACAAATGCACCGACAACCGCGCCCGGAACGGAACCGATTCCCCCGAATACCGCTGCAACGAAAGCCTTCAGTCCCGGCATTGCGCCTGACATCGGGTTAACGCCCGTGTAGTTGGAGAAGAACAGAATCGAACCTACCGCAGCAAGGAATGAACCGATAACGAATGTTACGGCTATAACCCTGTTAATGTCAATACCCATAAGTTCAGATGTTTCAAAATCACGCGAAACCGCACGCATTGCCATGCCGATTTTCGTATGGTTGATGAGCAGAACAAGCAGAACCACAAGTCCGATGGTCAGGAACGGTGTAATAACCGTTACCATCTTCGTATGCGCTCCGAGAACCGTTACGGTCTGCTGAAGGAACGGTATGGACGGATAAGTCTTCGTCAGCCCGCCTGTCACATACAATGCAATGTTCTGCAGGAAATAGGACACGCCGATTGCAGAAATCATGATTGACATTCTCGGTGCCGAGCGCAGAGGCCTGTAAGCGACTCTCTCAATCGTGCAGCCGAGCACAACCGTAAACGCGATAACGATAATTATGCTTACCCACACAGGAAGCACCGTTACCAGATAAATCATAACCAGTCCGGCCATCATAAACATATCCCCGTGTGCGAAGTTAATCAGCCTGAGAATGCCGTAAACCATAGTATACCCGATTGCGATGAGGGCATACTGACCGCCTACGGAAATTCCCGCCAGGACATATGGCAGCCATTTCGTAATTAATTCCATATTTTAACCTCCAAAATAATCATAAAAGACAGGACGCTTTCGCTCAAAATCGTCCTCTCCTTCATGATTCATCAAAAAATCATGCAAAAAAGAGTTTCCCCATAATACAACGATAAGCGGGAGGAATCATCCCTCCCGCTGTATGCCTGAAGTCATATATAATATGTATCTGATTTCAAAAAGCAAGTCATACTATATTGTTATTGTTCGATCGTCTGTGTCTTAACGAATTCCCATTCACCGGTTTCGGTGTTGCAGTGCTTAACAACAGCTTCTGTCTTTTCAGCATCGCCTGTTTCGTTGAACTTAACAGTACCGCATACTCCGCCTTCGTATACGAGGTCAGGAAGAACTGCGAGGATGTCTGCAGGTTCTGCGGAGTTCGCTTTCTTGATTGCTTCAAGAGCAACGAAGTAAGCATCATATCCCATTGCGGATACAGCAGCAATCTGGTCGTTGCCGTTGTTGTTAGCCTTAGCTGTGGAGTCGGAGTTGATCCATTCTTTGATTCCGTTATCGAAGTCAGGGTTTCCGCCTTCCTGATAGAAAGTAGTAACATTGAGTTCGATGTCCTTGCCCTTAGCAGCTTCGAGAACTACGTTGGAGTCCCAAGTGTCGCCTGCAAGGATTGGCATTCCGAGTTTCTGAGCTTCTGCCTGGTCGATGATAAGAGCAGCAGCTTCGATGGATACCGGTGAGTAGAATACATCGCATCCCTTAGCCTTAGCGTTTGCTACATAGGATGTGAAGTCGGAGTTTCCCTGAGGGAACTGTTCTTCCACAACCTTACCGCCGAGTTTCTCGAAAGCCTTAACGAAGTAGTTTACAAGACCTACGGAGTAGTCGTCACCGAGCTTGGATAAGCAGTAAGCTTTTCTTGCACCGTTTTCATATGCAAAGTTTGCAAGTACTGTGCCCTGGAACGGATCGAGGAAGCAGATACGGAAGTAAACCGGATTGCCTTCTGTTACCTGAGGGTTCGTACAAGTGATTCCGAGTGCAGGCATTCCTGCTTCTTTGAACACCTTGCCTGCTGCGATTGCAACTGCAGAACCGTAAGTTCCGAGTACCATGGATACGCCGGAGGATACGAGGGTCTGAGCAGCGGAGATACCCTTGTTTGTATCGGATTCATTGTCAGCCGTTACAAGTTCAACCTTGTAAGTTTCGCCGTTGATGTCAACGGTAGGCTGTACTTTGTTTGCGTACTGGATTCCCAGTGTTTCCTGCTTGCCGCCTGCACCGTTGTCTCCGGATGCCGGTTCAAACACACCGATTTTAACCGTGCCTGCATATTCTGCGTCATCATTGCTTCCGCAGCCGACTGCAAACAGGGAGAAAATCATAACAAGTGTTAATAATAAAGCAACTTTCTTTTTCATTCTAAATGTCCTCCTAATTTAATCGGTTACAAATATAGAACGATTATATACCTTCTTGGCACAAAATGCAAGCTTTTTTCAATTTATTGTGTTGAAGCAACAAAATATTTTTTCAAAAAATGTTTTTTGGCAATAATTGTTTTCGTTTAAAAACATTTTTGTCCTGCTTTTTATTCCGGCTGCCTTAATCCGAGTGCGTGGCTTACAGGAAGCGAAAAAACGATCGACTGTGCCTTGCTTTCAAGACCTGCTTTTTCCATTATCGCTTTCATTATATTGTTTCTTCCCTGTGCCGGTGTGACAAGCAGATGAATTTCTTTCTCGGAAGCAATTGAAAACCCGAAGAATTTCTCGGTATACTCCGCTCCCGTTCCTTTCGCCTTGATGACCGTACCTCCCGTAGCACCCGCTCCGCGTGCGGCATCCATTATCAAATCGCTGTATCCTTCGTTTGCAATTACAAAAATAAGTTCGTGATCTGTTTTAACGGACATTCTTTCCATCCTTTCCGCCTCTTCCTGGCTTCTCTGAGTTGTGTCTACAGCCTGGCCGTCCAGCATGTATTCCAGACTTCTTCTGCCGCCGATCGTGTTCAGCGGCACCACCGCAACAATTCCGTTCCCCGGAACATCGATAAACATTTTGCGTTTAAATGCTTTGAGCAGCGGCAAAAGCCCCGCCCCTGTAACCACTCCGAAGACAATTGCTTTTTCCGATGGGTTGAGGTAAAGGTAATCCAGCATTTCCCTGGATGCCGTTCCCTGCCCGAGCACGATATCCGTCGTAAAAACATTGTTTTCTCGAAACAGATTGATTGCCGTTTCGGTTCTCTCTCTGTCAGTAATGGTAATAACCATATTTAATCCGTCCATGGCAATCCTCCTATAATTCTATAATATCGTCGTCCGTATAATCCCGGATGTAATCCTGAATGAGCGAGCGGGCTTTTTCTTCTCTCTTCTTGCGAATCTTGTATTCCACGCCGAGAAGCTGAATCGTTATGAGCGGTGTCATGGCAACCATCGCCACAACCCCGAACGCGTCGCTTACAATCCTGTCCGCACCGCCGATTGCCTCGCAGGCCCCCATTGCAAACGGAAGCAGGAAGGTCGCCGTCATCGGACCGGAGGCAACTCCTCCCGAGTCAAAGGCGATAGATGTGAAGATCTTCGGTGCCGCAAAACTGAGCCCGAGCGCAAGCACATAACCCGGAACAAGGAAATACATGACAGAAATCCCCGTAAGCACGCGAATCATCGCCAGTGCAAGCGAAACCGCAACGCCTATGGAAAGAGATAATTCCATAGCTCTTGCCGGAATGCTTCCTGCCGTCAGTTCTTCAACCTGCTTGTTGAGCACGTGAACCGCCGGCTCAGCTTTTACGATGTAATATCCGATAAGCATTGCGATCGGAAGCAGAATCCAATTATATGTGAGCCGGCCTATCCGGCTGCCGATATAATTACCGACCGGCATGAATCCTACATTTACTCCGGTCAGGAAAAGCACCAGACCGACATAGGTAAACACGAGCCCTATGCTTATGCTTATAAGCTGCCTTTTGGACAGTTTGATATAAATTGCATTAAAAAGGAAGAAAAATACGATAATCGGTGCAAGCGCAATCGCCACTTCTTCTATATACTGCGGGAGTGCCCGGATGAACAGCAGAATCATGCCCTGCGAGTCCTGCATCTCCGGAATCGTGACAGGCACATACGCTCCCTCCGTCGGATAGAGTAGTCCAAGCACGAGTACCGCAAGGATCGGTCCGATCGAGCAAAGCGCAACCAGACCGAAGCTGTCATCGCCTGCATGCCTGTCGCTTCGTATGGACGAAACACCCACGCCCAGCGCCATAATAAAAGGAACCGTCATTGGTCCGGTGGTAACTCCGCCCGAGTCAAACGCAACCGCCCAGAAATTCTTCGGCACAAGCATGGCAAGTCCGAACACGATTGCATAAAACACGATGAGCAGCGTATTGAGGCTGATTCCAAAAAGGATTCTCAGCATCGCTATTACCAGAAATACCCCCACGCCCAGCGCAACCGTGCCAATCAGCACGAGGTTTGGCACCGTGGGTACCTGGTTTGCAAGAACCTGAAGGTCAGGCTCTGAAATGGTTATGATTACTCCGAGCAAAAAGCTCACAAATACGATGAGCCAAATCTTCTTTGACTTTGTGATACAGCTTCCCACCTTGTTTCCAATCGGCGTCATCGCAGTATCTGCTCCGAGCGTAAAAAAAGCCATGCCGATTATCAGCATCGCCGCTCCCGTGAGGAACGATACAAGCATGTTGTTCGGAATCGGTGAAACGGTGAAGCAAAGCACCATCACTATAAAGGTTATCGGAAGCACGGATGTGAGGGCTTCCCTGAATTTATCCTGCAGCAAATTATGGTTGTGCAAACGGAGTCCTCCTTTCGATTGAAACATTGTAACCGGGGTGCGGGCCCTGTGTGGCTTTGGCACATGGCATCGGCTCGCGGTCTTGCCGCATGATGCGACATCCCACTTTATTATATCTGTTTTCTGTGTGCCCCGCCAGATAATTTTTTGTTAAAATGGTGATATCTTCCGCCTGCCGGACACGACGGCTGTGCCGGGCGTGACAGTTTGTAAGATTTTGTGGATTTTTTTGCTTTTATCCAATTGCACCCTGCCCCGGTTTGTGATAATATCGAGGTATAAAAGAATCTATCGTCGTGCGTATGCACGAGAATTACAAGGAGGTAACAGAATATGAAATGGGTTTGTTCAGTCTGCGGATACGTTCACGAAGGCGACCAGCCGCCTGCAGAGTGTCCGGTTTGCCATGTTGGCGCAGACAAGTTTAAAAAAGTTGAAGGCGAAATGACTCTTGCTGCTGAGCACGAATACGGTGTTTACGCAAAGACAGTTAAGAATAATCCTGACATCAAGGAAGAAGACAAGAAATACATCTTCGAGCAGCTTATGGCTAACTTCCAGGGCGAATGCTCCGAAGTCGGCATGTACCTTTGCATGGCCCGCATCGCTCACAGAGAAGGCTATCCGGAAATCGGCCTCTACTGGGAAAAAGCAGCTTACGAAGAAGCGGAACACGCTGCGAAGTTTGCGGAATTATTAGGCGAAGATTTAGAGCCGAACATGAAGGCTGCTACGAAGGACAACCTCGCTTGGAGAGTTGACTGTGAATTCGGCGCAACTGCAGGCAAATTCGACCTCGCAAAGGTTGCAAAGATGAACAACCTCGACGCCATTCACGACACCGTTCACGAAATGGCACGCGACGAAGCAAGACACGGCAAGGCACTCAAAGGTCTGCTGGACAGATACTTCGGATAGACATACGTATAAGGATGAGCGCAAGCTGCGGCTTGCGCTTTCTTTTTTTGTAGGGCGGCCGGGATTAGCAAAAACATCCAAAGTGGTTTTTTTAGGGGGGTGTTTCGTGTATCGACCGCCCATATGCACCGGGATATGCTTATCTTTTGTCCGGACGGACATTCCTCAAAAAAAAACAATCCGTCAAGCCGTTGAAATTTCAACGGTATAATTTGTACTCTTTTTTGGTGCTCCATCGTCCCCCTCTCCCTCCCGACCGGAAATCTCCGTGAAACAATGAAAATTCCCGTGAAACATGTAGTCCCTACACGAAACAGAGGTCATATATGGCGGTTTGGGTGTTTTTGCTAGCTTCGCGGCGGCGAGCCGCAAAACGCGTCTGAATAAAGACAGCATTAAAGACCTCAAGCCAAGCTATGTCATTTTTATCTGCATGAAAGACCCGTTTGAAATGGGCGAAGCAGTCTATCAATTTCAAATGACTGATAAAAATTTACAGTTGCAATTAAACGATGAAACCTATACAATAATCTTAGCAATCGATTGTCCGAAGGGCAAGATTCCGAAAGAACTGGAAACTTTCTTTACCTATGTGGAGCGTGAGGAGGTCGACGAAAATGACGATTTCGTCAAACGCATTCACGAAAAGGTTGAGGAAGTCAACCGAGACGCGGAGGTGACAGAGATTATGACGATAGAAGAAGAAATGAGGATTCGTTGGCGCTATGGCTACGACGAGGGCGAAGCTGTCGGAGCCGCAAGAGAAAAGCGCGAAATTGCGAAAAGCATGAAGGCGAAAAAAATCCCGACCGCTGACATCGCAGAAATAACCGGACTTTCTACTGAAGAGGTCGAAAAGTTGTAATTTTAAATAATTGAATTTGTCAAAATAGGAAGCCTGCGTGGGCTTCCTATTTTTGTCTATGTGCATCCACGCGACTGTGCGTGGATGATTTGTAATCTTACTCCACCAGTATCAGGCCGAAGTTATTGCGTCGATATTGTCCTGTGTGATGTCTTTATAATCCACTGTGACTTCCGCTGCCGGGCCGTATGTCTCTGCGACGATTTTATCGTAAGCGGATTTATCGACCGGATCCACGGACTTGGTCAGATCTTCGTAGATGTAGTAAACGAGCCCGGTTTTGCTCGTGTCAACAGCGTCAGGATACGGGTTGCCGTCGAAGTCTTCCGGGAAAAATTCCTTGCTCCATGCGTCTATGTAATACTTCATTTCGTACGCATCTTTGTCTGCGTCATACTTGTAGATTTCGTAAGGCCAGAAGTCTCCCGCCAGCCCCTGATTATGGGATGCTCCCACCGTCACATAGCCGTTATCGAAAAAGTCCACAGCCGGAAATTCCGAAAATTCTTCCGTAATCGCATCTTTTTCCTGATCATACTTAAAGATATAAAAAACCTCGCCGACTACCGGTGCGTTGTTGAAATTAATCAGAAGTTCGTCCATGCCGTCCCCGTCGATATCCGTAATCGCAAATTGGTTATCGCCCCATACGGAGTCCTCATCCCCATCGTTCACATAAAGCTGCTCACCGTTTGGAAAAACGCGGTTATCGAGCATGTTCTGCATCGCTTCCTTATATTTCGCATGGCAGGTGATTTGGTCCACCTGCACCTGTGTGCTGCCTAGTTCGACATTTTTGTTGTCATCGCTGTTTCCGCATGCGGCAAGTGTCGTCAGAAGTGTCAGTGCTGCGGTAAGTGCAAATACTTTTTTGATCATGTTTTTTCTTCTCATTGTAAAATCCCTCTTGTGTAAACTATCAAACGGAGAGCCGGGAGGCTCTCCGCATTTTGCGTCTATTGTTATTTTTCGTCTTCTGCCGGTTCAATCGGCGTTACTACAGGTTCTGCGGTCTGCTGCACAGGCGTTACTACAGGTTCTGCGGTCTGCTGATAAACAGGTGGCTGCTGCGGTGCAGCCTGCGGCTGCGGCTGCGGCTGAGTTTGCGGCTGAGGCTGAGTTTGCGGCTGAGGCTGAGGCTGAGTTTGCGGCTGAGGCTGTGGCTGAGCCTGATAGGTCTGCGCTTGTGCCTGAGCCTGCTGCCATGCCGCCTGCTGTGCCTGCTGATATGCAGGGTCCACGCCGGCCGGCGGAATATTCCTGAATGTAACAATATTGTTGAGTTTATCCTGCATGAAAATCGGAGCAAGAATTGCTATAAAGATTTCAAACAGTACGCACATAACCGTAATTTCACCCTGAATGCCATTGTAATATGCCAGCTTGTCGATTCTCTTACAGCTTGCGTAAACCCAGTAAATGATGTAAAACGGAACGAACATGCAAAGCAGGAGCTGAGAAACTCCGCTTCTCGGAGGTTCATTCGGTGTACGGTTTAAGAACTCCGTGGTTCTGTAAATCCAAATAAACTGCCAGATACCGAAAGTGAAAAGCAGGAGCAATACATGCTTAAGCATATCGCAATAACCGTCCGGTTTCTGCGGCTGTGCATAATACTGGCGTGCCTGCGCCTCGGCCTGGGTACCGTAAGTCTGCGCGCCCGGCTGTGCATATCCGCCCGGTGCCGCATAGCTTCCGTCAGGCTGTGCATATGCCTGCTGTGCGGATGCCTGCGGTGCGGATGCCGGAAGAATTCCCGGGTTGAGCACAAGGATTCCGCCTGCACACATTCCCACAAGCTCAAATACAGTCCAGACTACGCCGAAAAATGACATCCCGTATGCACCGTACCAATCATAATCGTAGATTGCATAGCAGATTACAAAGATAATTCTTGCAAACAGAAGAACCGCTGCCGGTACAAACCAAAGATTCTTAAACAGAGCTTTCTTTGCGGAAAGCGCTTTTAAAAGGCCGAACGCCAAGGCAAGTGCAAACACCACATATGCAAGGAATTCAAAGAAACTCGGCAGGAAACAGAGGAAGTTGAATTTTTCCTCATATAAATAGCTGTTCCATACAAGATAGTTTCCGTATGAAAATCCCATGATGAGAGATATAAACTGAGAAAGTGCTGCGGCACACGCACCGGCAAAAGCAAGGATTCCAAGTTTTTTGTCCACCTTGTCGAGGCCGAGCATCAAAGTTCCGGCTGCCAGTACCAAATATCCGAGCACGCCGACTAAATCTCTCAAAAGGAACGAGAGTCCGCCGTACCCTTCAATAAGGAATCCGAGGTCCTGGACCAAAGATACAAAGCTTCTGATTCCAAGCAAGGCAAACACTACCGTGCCCACAATGCATACAACCAGTTTTGCAGTTGATTTCTGTTGCATAATGATTTCCTCCAAAATTGTTAATTCTTATTGCTAAAATTTCGTATAGATATGTTTATTATAGTGGCAATTCAATGCCGTGTCAACTACACACCCGCAAAGGAAAACGCAATTCCCACCACCGCGGAAAAAGCAATAAAAATGACAGGGTGCAGATTTTTTGTGGGTTTTACGGCACGCGTAAGGACGAGCAAAACAGCCGCAAGCACAAAAGCTTTGAAGTTCAAAAGGTTTGCGATATTCTCTGTCTCCGCATACAAATCAAGGTTTAAAAACGTAATCTCACACACCAAAACCCCGGCAGCGGCAATCAACGCCGTCGATGCAGGCCGCAGTCCGTAAAAGGCACCTTCGACGAGCTTGTTTCCGCGGAACTTGCCGATTATCGCCATCACAAGGATGACGAGAATGACTCCGGGAATCACAACACCCAGCGTTGCGGCCAGGGCACCCGTAATTCCGCCGACTTCAAAGCCCACATAGGTTGCCATGTTGATTCCGATCGGCCCGGGCGTGGATTCGGAAACCGCAAGCATATCCGCAATCTGTGCACTCGTGCACCAGCCTGTGCGCTCTGCCATGTCCTGTATGAACGGAAGCGCTGCCATGCCGCCGCCGACCGCAAAGAGTCCGATCTTGAGAAATTCATAGAACAGCCGGAGTTGTATCATTTCGATGCACCCCCTTCCTGCGCGTCATCCGCATGCGCACCGGATGTTTTGCGCGCCGAAAGCATTGTAATTGCAATTCCAAGGAGCGCCGAAACGACAACGAACAGAATCGGAGTCACATCCAGCAAGAGCGACGCAGTCAAAACCGCCAGGAACAACAGAAGACATTTAATGTCCGCAATTGCACTTTTCCAAAGTTTGGTTATGGCATTAAAAATCAGCACGCACACGCAGACCCTGATTCCCGCAAAAGCATTTTTGACCGCGGGAACATCTGCAAATGCCGTGAGCACCGTCGCAATAATGGTGATTATAAGAAAGGAAGGAGCGGCCGCTCCAAGTGCAGCAAAGACCGCTCCGATATTGCCTTTTCTGTTTTTTCCGACAAAAGCAAGGGTGTTCACCATCAGAATCCCCGGAAGGCACTGCGCCAGCGCATAATAATCCAGGATTTCCGCTTCGGAATTCCACCCTTTGTTTTCGACTATCTCTCTCTGTAAAATCGGCAGCATCGCATATCCGCCGCCGAACGTCAAGGCTCCCACCTTGGCGGAAGCAATAAAAATCTCAAATAACTCTTTCATCTGTTTTCCCTTGAAACTTGGCTGTTTAAGCTATCTGCATCCAAGATTTCTTATGGCGCTTTCGAGTTCCTGCGCCTTTGTAATCTGATTTACCATGCCGCGAGAAGCTGCCGAGCCCGGCAGGCCCTTCAGATACCAGCCGACATGCTTTCGCATCTCGCGAACCGCCGCATACTCGCCTTTCAGCGCAAGCACGTCGCGAAAATGCCTTATCATCATCTGTTTCTTGTCTTCCATGCTCGGGGCAGCAGGCGGCTCAGTACCCTTCCATGCGGCATTCAGTTCTCTGAAAATCCACGGATTTCCGAGTGCGCCGCGTCCGACCATGACAAAATCGCATCCGGTTTCATCCATCATGCTCATTCCGGACGCGCCGTCCGTCACATCGCCGTTTCCGATGACCGGGATTGATACTGCATGCTTAACGGCGGCGATGACGGCGCGGTCCGCCCGGCCGCTGTAAAACTGCTCGCGCGTCCGGGCGTGGACCGCGACCGCGGCGGCTCCGCCCGCCGCGGCGGCGCGTGCGACCTCCACAGCATTGACGGAAGCCTCGTCCCAGCCTGCACGGATTTTGACCGTCACCGGCTTGCCGGCACCTTTTACCGCAGCTTCCACGAGATCAAAAACAAGCTGCGGGTCCTTCATCAGGGCCGAGCCTTCCCCGTTTTTTACGACCTTCGGTACCGGGCAGCCCATGTTGATGTCAAAGATTACATTGCCTCGGCCGGCCAGAGTTTCTGCCGCAAATGCCATGATTTCCGGTTCATGCCCAAAAAGCTGGTACGCCACAGGCTCCTCGCCATCTAAGATTTCGAGGAGCCTGCCTGTATTTTTGTCTTTAAACCAAAGCCCCTTTGCACTCACCATTTCGGAGTACACAAGCCCTGCCCCCATTTCGCGGCAGATGCGGCGAAACGTCCCGTCGGTAATTCCGGCCATGGGCGCAAGCAGGAAGGGACTGTCAAGTTCAACATTTCCTATTTTTAAAACTTTCGCATTCATTTCTTCGCGTTTTCCATTCTCTGCAGAGCCAGCGCAATCGTAAGGCCCGGAATGACACGATTTCCCGTGATTTCCGCACCCAAAAGGTCGTTGATTTTTTTGAGCCTGTACTGAACGGTGTTCGTATGTATGCCCATAAACTCTGCCGTCTTTCCACTGTTCATGCCCGCATCCAAAGCGAAGGTTTCAAGCGTTTCGAGAAGCTGCCTGGACTTGTTGTCCCCTTCCTTTTTGAACGGGTCCAAAAGATCCATGTAGTTTTTCTTGAGATGTCCGCCCTGAACCTGAATGTTGATGCAGTTGCTTACAAGTGCAAGTTCGTATTTTGAGAAGACTCTCTTGTACGGGAAAATATTTTCGACAAACGCCCAAGTCTCGCCGATCAGCCGGAAGCCGTCCCCGGCTCCTTCGATGCGGTCAACACCGGTTACATGGAAAATACGGACTGTCTTGTTTTCCTTGAGTCTGTCAAAGAAGGAAACGCACACAGCCATCTCTGAAATGTCCTCATCTCCTCCGAGTTTTTCGCCGCGCAGCAGAACCGCGTAGCTTTCGTTGTCCTCGGTTATCTTGATGATGTTCAGAAGGCCCTTTTCCATATATTCGTCGATAATTTCATCCGCCATGCCGGTTTCGATGCCTCTTGCATAGACCACGGACAAAATATCCGAAGCGCGGATTCCCGCCTCCTCGCGAAGAGAATACGCAAGGCTCTTGTTTCCTCTCATGAGCGCTTTGACAAGCTCTGCCTTCGCATCGCGCTCCGGCGTGAACTTCCACATGCCCATTGCAAGCTCTATTATTTCGGCAAGCTTGGTAATTTCGCCCGCCGAGTAATTGTCATCGTTGTCCACGATGAACAGGTAATATTTTTCGTTATTGAGATAAAGAAGTCCCCAGTAGGTGAGCACGCCGTTTATCTCGATGAGGCTGTAGATGTGCCCCAGATTCAGCGCAACTTCCCTGCCGCGCCGGATCACTTCGTTTATGGTTGCCTGATGGCGCGTTTCAACTGTGAAAACCGGGTTGAACTCTTCGCTGAGCAGAACAACCTGGAAGTCGTTGTTCACGGCAGCCTCGTGCAAAGCCTGCTGAAAGCTCGAATGCTTCTCGAAGTTCAGCAGATGGAAAATCGTGTTGTTTATGAGGCTGTTTTTGAAATTGTTGCCGTAAAGGACCTGCTCCATGATCTCAGCGATGATTTTGGAATAGTCCATGCCCTCGCCGTCTACCATGAGGAGCAGCGGAATTCCCGCCGTGTCGGCAGCCGCGGTTACCTCTTTGTCAACCGGACGTGCGCTTTTCTCTCGCTGGAAAAACACAATCGCCGGAACGCCTGCTTTTGCAAGTTCTCTGATTGTTTCGCACTGTGCTTTGGTATCTTTCTTCATTCCCGCAAAAGTCGTGAGAATCATGGTGCCGCTGTTTCCGTTGCAGGCAAGTGCCTCCTCCGGTGTTGCCGCATCCAGCACGGACACTGCTTTGATGCGGTTATCCATGTGCTTCTCGCCGGCCACTACGATACATTTTCTAAAAGACTCCAGCTGCAGGCAGTCTTTAACTGTTACTTTCATCCTTGTCCTCTTCTTCCTGAGGATGCGGCTGACCCGCCTCCGGTGCCTCGTCCTCTCCTAAATAGTCAGAGTCGTACTTTTTGAGTTCTTCCATCAGTCTGCGTTCTTCTTCCTGTCTCAACTCTTCGCGCTCTTTTGCTTCTTTTTCGTCCTTCGCCTTCTTTTCTTCGTCGGCTTTTTCAACGCTTTCTCTCAAATCCTCAGCCGTAATTCTGCCGGTGTAGAGGTCTTCGAACTGCTGCCCGTCGATTGTTTCAACAAGCAGAAGTGCCTTTGCAACGCTTTCCAGAACGCTGTCGTGTTCCGTGAGAATACGCATCGCCTCTTCATATGCTTCATCGATGAGACGCTTGATTTCTTCATCGATTTCCTGCGCGGTATGCTCTGAGTAGTTCTTGTGAGCGGTAAAATCGTTGCCGAGGAAAACTTCATCGTCCCCGCCGTAATTTACTGCACCAAGCTTATCACTGAAACCGTATTTTGTAATCATTTCGCGTGCGATTGCCGTAGCCTGCTTGATATCCCCGGACGCACCGATTGAGATATCGTCGAGTTTGAGTTTTTCCGCAACGCGTCCGCCCATACACGAAACAATATGGTTGTACATCGATGTTTTCGTGTCGAACATCTTGTCGTCTTCCGGAAGGTACATGGTGTATCCGCCGGCTCTTCCTCTCGGAATGATGGTAACTTCGTGAATCGGCATATGCTTCGGAAGCGTTCTTGCAACGATTGCGTGACCTGCTTCGTGGTATGCCGTAAGTTTCTTTTCTTCGTCGGAAACGACCTTGGACTTCTTTGCAGGCCCCATCTGTACCTTGCGAATCGCCTCTTCGATTTCTTCCATTCGTATATAACGGCCGTTTCTGCGCGCCGTAATAAGTGCGGCTTCGTTCAGGATATTTTCAAGATCCGCAGGGGTTGAACCCATGGTTCTTCTTGCCAAAATCTTCGGTGTAACGTCGTCCGCAAGCGGTTTGTTCTTCGCATGAACTTTGATGATTTCTTCACGGCCTTTTACATCCGGGATTCCGATGACAACCTGTCTGTCGAATCTGCCCGGTCTCAGAAGTGCCGGGTCGAGGATGTCCGGCCGGTTGGTAGCCGCAAGGATGATGATTCCGGAGTTCTCCGCAAATCCGTCCATTTCAACGAGAAGCTGGTTGAGCGTCTGTTCTCTTTCGTCATGTCCGCCGCCGATTCCTGCGCCTCTCTTACGGCCTACGGCATCGATTTCGTCTATGAAAATAATGCACGGAGCGTTTTTCTTCGCCTGTTCAAAAAGGTCTCTCACTCTGGATGCACCCACGCCGACAAACATTTCAACGAAGTCCGAACCGCTGATTGTAAAGAACGGCACGCCCGCTTCGCCGGCTGTGGCCTTGGAAATGTAGGTTTTTCCTGTTCCCGGAGGCCCCACAAGCAGAATTCCCTTAGGAATTCTGGCTCCGAGTTCTCTGTATTTTCTTGGGTCTTTCAGGAAGTCCACAACCTCCGAAAGTTCCTGTTTTTCTTCTTCAAGTCCGGCAACATCTTTGAATGTAACCTTCTTGTCGCCGCCTTTGACCATCTTGGCCCTGGACTTTGCGAACTGGAATGCCTTGCCGTTTCCGCCCTGGTTCATCATGATGTAGAAAAGGAACACGAGTGCTCCGATCATAATGATGTTCGGTATCAGCGACCAAAGCCATGAGCTTGTGTCCGGCTTCGGGCTTGAAACGCTCTTTATGGTGCCTTTCTCCATCTGGTCAAAAATGTATGTTTCTTCGAGCCAGTTGATTTCGATTACCGACGGCGCATACGCATAGACCATCGATGACTTGCTTACAAGCCCTCTGAGCGTGGTGCCTTCAATCGAAATTTCACTGATTTTCTCCCCTTTCACAAGTTCCGTGAACTGTGAGAAGGAGACTTCCTTCATGGAAACCTGATCTGATCCCATGAATCCTTTACAAAAATATGCAAGTGAAATCACGAGCGCAAAAATCAGGATATATACACTTATATTTTTTGAGAATTTTTTCACTTCTTTCCCCTTTCGCTTTGTTTCCTTCAACAAATATTTCGTTGTATTTTAACACAAATTTCATAAAATTTCAAGGATTAATATTGTTTCCGGCACATTATCCGGCATGTTGTGCGGTCCATCGCCCGGGGCTGCGGCCGCTGTGCTGCCGGTGCCGGCACCCGGCATCACGCCCGGTTTGAACTCCGCGGAAAACCTGCCCTTTTCGCGGTACTGCCTGCTCGCAAAGTGCGGCGACGGGAGCACCCACAAAATCCGGTTTCCGTACGCCAGCAAGTCGATATCGTCGCGCACGCTCTTCGGCACCTTCGCATCCACCAGAAAATCCTGCAGCTTTTTGTGGCGCACCTGCGGCGGAGCCGTGTCCGGGGTTTGGGTTGCGCCTTGGGCCGGGGCTTGGGTTGCGCCTTGGGCCGAGGTTTGGGCTGCGCCTTGGGCCGAGGTTTGGGTTGCGCCTTGGGCCGGGGTTTGGGTTGCGCCTTGGGTCCGGCTCTTGGACGCAATCGCAATCACATCGCCGTCCCTGCGCTTCCTTATGCACACTGAATCCTCTGCGCCCGGCGGTAGTGCGAAAATTCCGACAACCCGCGCGGCGGTCTCGCCGCCGTCTGCGTCCGGCGCACGGGCGGTCTTCGGCTCTTTTGCATATTCCTCCGCGCTCATGAACCGCATCCTCAGCTGCCGGCCTTCCTCGGTTTCGGCTTCCCTGTAAAATCGAATTCGGTGGTAAATCTTATAAACCCGGAATCCGTCTGCTAAATCGCACATTGCCGATGGGTTTTGCGAAATCCGCACTTTTTCAATGGCCTCAAGCTGTCCTTCCGTAAGATTTTCTTCCATGCCAACATCCGCAAGCAGGTAATTGTAAACACGCATCCGCACTGCTTTGTGCATCCGGTCAAGTTTTGCGGTTGTGACTTCAACGGTGCAGTTCCTGCCGTCTGCGTCTTCCAGAGCCTCTTCATAAGCGTCTCTCGCCTGCTGCGCAAGATAGTCTTTGTCGGCGGCTGCGTTTTTTCCGAGCCGGTTAATCGTTTCTATTATATTGGGATTGAACTTTTCCCTGAGCATCGGCAAAAGTTCAAGTCTTATCTTGTTTCGCGCATAAATCGCCTCATTGTTAGTATGGTCAATTCGCGGCGATAAATTTCTTTCCTCACAGTACTTTTCGATTTCGTCACGCGGCACATCAAGAAGCGGTCTGACGATTGCAAATCCTCGCTCATATCGCTTATATGCGATCCCTGCAAGCCCGTCTGTTCCTGTGCCTCTGAGCATCCGGAACAAAATTGTTTCTGCCTGATCGTTTGCATTCTGCGCCACAGCAATTGCGATTTTATCTGTGCCCGGCATGGACGGTTCTTGCGTGCAATGCTGTTCGAGTTCTCCTGCAAGTTCCTGCGCGAGTCCCTGCGCGAATCCCTGCGTGATTCCCTGCGCCGTCTCGAAAAATGCATCGTATCTCGCCTTCCTGCCGGCCTCCTCGGAGGTCAGTCCTTCCTCGCGTGCCAGCGCATTGCAGTCCACCGTAAAAGTCCGGCACGTAAGCCCCCTCTGCCTACAAAGCTCCTCCACATATTCCTGGTCGCGTTCAGCGTCTCCGGGTCTGAATTTATGGTTTACATGCACTGGGTGAATCCGGAAGTTTTTCACCGCAGAAAGTTCCAAAAGCACATCAAAAAGGCACACCGAATCAGGGCCGCCTGAGAGGCCCAAAACAATGTGCGTGCCGTCTTCCAACAGTTCATGCGTTTTTATTGTTTCCAATACTCTTTGTTTCATATCCATATTTGTATTTTATCACAACGCAGCCCTGATTTCCATGTGTTTTCTGTGATTTTAGTGCTCAGAAAAAACGCGGTGCCGGCCGATGCCTCTGCAGCTGCGATCACATTGCCGCCGCGGCCCGCTTGGCGCGGCAGCGTTCTTACAGCTGTCGGGAGCAGGGTGCTGCGCCTGGTGCTGTGGTGAACGGGGTGGCATGCCCGCTGTTGTGGCGAGTCTGGCGCCATGGCGCGTCTGGCACTGTGGCATGCTTGGTGCTGTGGTGCATCTGTTGCAGTGACGCACTTGGCACAGCGGCGCACTTGGCACAGCGGCGTACTTAGCGCTGTAGTGCGTATGGAAAAATTAGGCAATTCCCACCAACTGCCCCAAATAGGCCCCCCTTTCGTGTATTTGGGTCTGTCTTACACCGCTTTGAACCTGTTTCACGCCGGCTTAGCAAGATGATTTTACCCCTTGCAAAAATGTAAAGTTTTGGGTGGTTGAAATTTCAACGTTTCTCTGACGTGGGGGTTTTACATTTTTTTACAATGCAGCTTCTTTCGCCCACGCAAGCCTCCGGATACACGAAGCACCCCCTGAGAAACGCACTTTTCGTGTTGGCGCTATCTGCGGCATCGCGGACCCAGGTTCTCCAGCTCGTCAGAATTCCTGACAGCCCGCACCTTGCATCAACTTGCCATGACAAAAAAAGAAAGCCGAGGCTCATTTGAAGGTAAAATTACGAAAGAGCCTCGGCCATCATTTATTTGTAACTACATGATATCACATCTTGGAATTAAATTCAAGGTAAATGTTTACATTTATGGCCAAAAAGTTTCGACAAATTTCGACAGCTTCAAAAATTTTAAAGATATTTGCACGCTGGCTGTCGGGGGGGATTTCGCTCGCTATGCATTTCGGTCGCAAGGCTTCATTTAGCGGATGCATTTCGGTCGCAAGGCTTCATTTGTAAAAAATTGGATAATTATGCACAGAGTAATATCTTTTTGCCCCAAACCCCAAAAAGATAGACATCGGGTGCCCCCGTAATGGGTGTTCAGCGCATAAAAAAGCATAATCCCATAGTGCGAGAGCATGCATGGAATTCCGTACAAAAATTAAATCGTTGAAATTTCAATGTTCTGTTGAGACTCTATTTTTCGGAGCCATCAAGCCCGTACGACTTTTCTATGAGAATTCGTCGTTTTGTGTCTCCAAATCTGAGGCCGATTTCTATCTTTTCGTTGCAAACCGCAAAATGATAGAAAAAACGGCCATTTTATGCACGCGGGGCTGCCTTGCGACCCTTTTTATGCAGGCAAAATCTTTATTGCAGCTACCGTCAGGTCGTCGCGCTCCCTTTCGCCGTATTGCTTTACGGTCTCGGCAAGTATCCATCGGGCCAGCTTGCGTGCAGAAATGCCTGCGAGTTCTGCCGGGGCGCGTTCCTCCAGCAGCTCACGCAGCCAAGTGCCGTCGATGTCGCGATCTGCGGCGGCGGCATCGACCTCTCGGCCGGCCTCATTTTCAAGGATGGCGCGGGCCGTCTCTCGGCCGGCCTCAGTAATGCCGTCCGATGCCATAAGTACAATGTCCCCCGGACGGAGCTGCAGGGCTACATGTGTGAGCCGTATCTCCGGGATGATTCCGATCGGAAGCGCAGCCTGCTCAAACATCTTGACCTTGCCGTCGCGGAGCACAAACGAAGAGGCTGCGCCCATCTTATAAAACTTCGCCTTTCGCGTGTTTCGGTCTATAATCAGCAGGTCAAGCGTGGCGAAGTTTTCCGCTTTCGCATGCGATACCATGAAGGTGTTCACCTCTTTAATCGCATGCGCCGGGGCCATGCCGCCTTTGAGATTTTTGCGCAGGCGGCTCGTTGCGGCCCGGCTCAGGGCCGCCGCCCTTATCCCTTTTCCCATACCGTCCGACAGGATAAGGGCGAGGCTGCCGTCAGGCAGCCCCGAGGAAATCGCGGTGTCACCGCTGATTTCCTCGGCGGCCGCTGTGGCATATCCAACGCTGACCCGAAAGCCGCAAGCGGCGCACGCAGGTCCGGCTGCGGCCGCTGCTGAATGACATCCTGCCCCGGCGGCCGCTGCCGGGCCGCCCCCTGCTCCGGCAGGCAGTGCCGGTGTGCAGACGGCCCCGGCACTCAATGCCAAAGCACCGCCGCTGATATTGTAAATACTTTTGCTCATAATCGGTTCCCTCAAAGCCAAATTTTGATTCGCCGGTCGACCATGTCTTGCCGAACGAATCGAGCTTTGAGAGCATTTTATCATGCCGCCGTGTCGGGTTTTGTCGAATTGCGAAGCATGCGTATAAAAGCATCCACCGTCGCCGCCACTGCCGCTGCCGCACAAAATCCGCCGTAAACCGTAAGCGGCACCCAAATGCACACAAGCGGTAGTGCAAAAAGCACCAGTCCTGCAAGCCTGTTCAGCGGCGTGTGCATCGTGACGATTTTTCCGTTCATAACATACCCCGCAATTGCATTCTTGCCCTTAAGATATATCACAAAAGCGACGGCCGCCCAAAGCCAGAACGGCATTTCTTCCTTATATACCGGCAAAAGACGCACTAGCGACACCGCCGCAAAGATCAAATCTGCAGCCGAATCCAGCACTTCGCCAATTCGGCTTTCGGTTCCGGTTTTTCGCGCAAGCGGTCCGTCCAGCATATCGGTCAGTCCTGCCAAAGCGTACACGCAGTAAAATGCCGTGCCAAGCGGCTCAAGCAAAAGCAAAATGCCCGAAAGCGCAATCCGCATGCTCGTCAGCACATTCGCGGGTGACACAAGCATGCACAGCCCGCGGCATGCCGCCCGCGAACTCTCCGGGCGGGCGTCCGGCGATTTAAATTCCGAAGAAGTTTTTTCCGTTTTCATAGGTTGCCTCTGCTGCTTTCTCGTAGCTTATGCCTTTGATTTCGGCGATTTTACGAACTACGAATTCCACATATTCGCTCTTGTTCTGCTTCCCGCGATACGGAACGGGTGTAAGGTACGGTGCATCCGTTTCCGCCATCAAAAACTCCAGCGGAATCGCCTCGACGACATGCACCGTCTTCTTATTATTCTTGTAGGTTAGCGGTCCGTCGACACCAATCGTCGCGCCTGCCTTTACATATTCAATAGCCAGCTCGCGACTTCCGCTGAAGCAGTGAATGTCGACCCTCGCATCGCCGCCGCAGCCGCCGAAGGCGACTGCCCGGTGCGACAGCACCTTGCCGCCCGCCCCCATGATGTCAAACTCGGAAGGAGCGGTCGGCAGGCGGCGTGGCGGGAACCACGACTTCCGCTCGTCAGAAAACGCACCCTCCTCTTTCAGTATGTCGAACACTTCTTGGTCGGCTTCCCTGGAATGCACCACAATCGGCAGTTTCAGTTCATTTGCAAGCTGAATCTGCCTACGGAACCAGTGTCGCTGCACATCGCGTGGCGACAGGTCATAGTGGAAGTCGAGCCCGATTTCGCCGATTGCCTTGACTTTCGGTTCGCTTTTTGCAATTTGGCGGAATCGTTCCAGCATCGCCTCGTCCATCAGCTTCGAATCATGTGGGTGCATTCCGATGACCGCATAGCACCACGGATAGCGATTTGCGTGCTCGGCTGCCAGAAGGCTCGAAGGCTCGTCGAAGCCCACATCCATCACCAGCCCAACATCCGAGGCTTCGATTTCCGCTGCCAAAGCCACGCGCTCCTCGTCTGTGAACGAATCATTATTCAAATGTGTATGTGTATCAAACAGCATATTTCCCTCCTGCAATATTTTGTGATGCGAAAAGTTGGACTTTTTCCGCCGGTCACCGATATAAAACTCCAGCTTTTCCGCAGGTACAAGCCAGGGCAGGCACAGTGCAAGCACAGGCCGGCCGCAATACAATTATATGAAAAAAATTGTCCGGTTTCAGCGCCCAGCCTAGTATCGGACAATTTTTCACTTATTTATCGCGTGCATATGAACGAGATTTCATATATATTTTTTGGCGTTTCGCAATTTGGTAAACGCTCGTTCATATTTTTGCAATTTTTAAAAAAGACATATATATCCCTGCGCTTCGCACGCCCGGCCGCGTGCGTCAAGCGTTCCATCATGCCCGGGTGCGTGTGCCAACACGCATCAATGTGCCAACATGCAACGATTGGCACGCATTTTGCGGCCCGGCAAACGTGCAAGTGCTAAGCTTGGCACGCATTTTGCGTCCATCAAGAAGCGTGTCCATCAGCCATTCAAGCGGCACGCCCGCCGCCACGCAGGCATGCCTCAGCCGACTGATTCGCCGTCCGGTGCACTTGTGGTTACGATTTCGCAGCGATCGCCGTTATCCGCAAAAAGCAGCATACCCTTGGATTCCATGCCTCTGAGCTGGCGCGGCTTGAGGTTCGCAACTACGATGACCTTCTTGCCGACCATTTCTTCCGGCGTGAAGTCCTTTGCGACGCCGCTGATAACCTGGCGATGCTCTGTACCCATCTTAATCCGGAAAACGAGAAGCTTGTCAGCCTTCGGGTGCTTCTCCGCCTTCTCGATTACGCCTACGCGGAAGTCGATTTTATCGAAGTCTTCGAATTCGATTGCCGGCTTCAGGTCAAGCGGAATGTTTTCCGGTTCTTTGTTTTTCTTCATGGATTCACTGATTGCGTACAGTTCTTCCAGTTCTTTGTCGATGTCCAGTCTCGGGAAGATGGCGTCGCCCTTCTTCACCTGCTCCTGATACATCATTTCAAATTCAAACGCATCTTCCCATACCACGTCCGCGTACCAAAGCCCCATCTGCTTGCGGATTTCCTTGGAAGTCGTGTGCATGAACGGGTAGATCAAAATCGAGATGATGCGGATTGCCTCTGCGAGGTTGTGCAGAACCGTGTCCAAAGCAGCCTTTGCTGCCGGGTCGGTGTCTGCGGTCTTTGCAAGCACCCAAGGTGCTTTTTCGTCGATATATTTGTTTGCGCGGCGAACGACAATCCAGATTTCTTCCAGTGCCATGTTGAACGCAAACTTGTCCATCTGCTCTTCCACCTTGGAAGCAGCACCGACGCAGGCAGCGCGGAGCTCTGCGTCGATATCGTCCATTGCCGACGAAACCGCATCCGGAACTGTGCCGCCGTTGTATTTTTCGATCATGGAAACGGTTCTGGAAACAAGGTTGCCGAGGTCGTTTGCCAGATCGTAGTTCATTCTCTTAAGCATTACTTCGTTGGTGAAAACGCCGTCCTGTCCGAAGGTGTATTCGCGAAGCAGGAAATATTTCAAAGCGTCAATGCCGTATCTTTCGATGAGGATAACCGGGTCGATTACATCCGAACCTTTGGCAGCTTTGGACTTGGAAACCTTTTCGCCGCCCATAAGAAGCCAGCCGTGACCGCGCACCTGCTTCGGAAGCGGAAGACCCGCACTCATAAGCATTGCCGGCCAGATGATGCTGTGGAATCTTACAATTTCCTTGCCCACAAGGTGAACATCAGCAGGCCAGTATTTGTCGTAAAGCTCCGGATCATCCGGATAGCCGAGTGCTGTGATGTAGTTTGTCAAAGCGTCAAGCCATACATAAATTACATGCTTCTCGTCAAGCGGAACCGGGATGCCCCAGTCGAATGTTGAACGGGAAATGCAAAGGTCGTCAAGTCCCTGATTGATGAACGAAATCATTTCGTTTCTGCGGCTGTCCGGCTGCAGGAAATCCGGGTTTTTGTCGAAAAGCTCAAGCAGCGCCGGAGCATATTTGGAAAGTTTGAAGAAGTAGGCTTCTTCCTTTGCAGGCTGAACCGGTCTGCCGCAGTCCGGGCAGCAGCCGTTTACAAGCTGGCTTTCCGTCCAGAAGCTTTCGCACGGCGTGCAGTAAAGCCCCTCGTACTCGCCCTTGTAAATATCGCCGTTTTCGTAAAGCTTCATAAAAATATCCTGAACACGCTTGATATGGCGCGGTTCGGTCGTTCTGATAAAGTCGTCGTTGGAAATCTCCATCTTCTCCCAAAGCTTCTTGATTCCGTCCACAACTTCGTCAACGTAAGCCTGCGGGGTTACACCTTTTTCATCCGCAATCGTCTGGATTTTCTGTCCGTGTTCATCGGTTCCCGTAAGGAATCTTACATCATATCCGCAGAGTCTCTTGAATCTTGCCATGGCGTCAGCCATTACCGTGCAATATGTGTGTCCGATGTGCAAGTTGGAACTCGGATAATAAATCGGTGTGGTGATGTAATAAGTTCCTTTGTCTGCTTTCATTCTATTCGTCCTCCTCATTTTCCTGCGGATACGCTTTGGACATGGTTTTGTCCGTCAGCGCAATCAGCGCAATTCCCGCTGCGAGAAAAGCCGCCATGGTTCTTCCCAACGTCTTTGCTACTTTCTTTCCGCCCGCTTTCTTGGGCTTGTCTGCCTCGATTACTCCTCTTTTCATCCTTTGTACCTCCTATGTTCCACATATGCCGCAATCAGTGCTGCGGCTTCATCTTCACTGATATAACTGCTGTTTAGGGACAAATTATAGTTTTTGTACTCACCCCACTTCTGGTCTGTGTGGTAATTATAATAGTTTTGTCTTGCCTTGTCGTATGTAGCGATGATGTCCCGAACCTTTGCAGGATCATCACCGTAAACCTCCGTTGCACGCTTTTCCCTGTCTTCAAGCTCCGCATGGATAAAAACATTCGTAACGCCCGGCATGTCGCGAAGCACATAGTCTGCGCATCTTCCGACGATTACGCCCTCTCCTTTGGAGCCGATTCTCTTAATGGTCTCAAATTGTGCAAGGAAAAGTCTTTCATTGACCGACAGCGGGCTTCCGCTCATGCCCTCGTTGAAGCTGAGTGCAGACGAGAGATTGTAAGCAAAGCTGCTCTTTGCCTTAAGCTCCGTGCCTTCCATCAGCTCTCTCGAATAGCCGCTTTCCTCCGATGCCATATCTAAGATTTCTTTATCATAAAACGGCACTCCCAGTTTGTCGGCAAGCAGTTTGCCGATGATTCTTCCGCCGCTGCCGTACTGACGGCTTATTGTAACCAGTTTTTTCATGCTTCCTCCTCCACAAAAGCCTCGTAAATGGCTCTGATTGCCTTTTCGAAGTCTTTGTTTTCAACCCCTACTATAATGTTCATTTCGCTGGAGCCCTGTTCGATCATACGAATGTTGACTCCCGCCGCGGCAAGTGCCTCAAAAAGCTTTGCTGATACACCTTGTCTGTATGACATTCCGTGACCTACCGTTGCGATCAGTGCCATGTCCTCAAACACATCGATGCTGTCCGGGCGAAGTCTTGTGCGGAATTCGTCCAGCACCTCATCCAGTCTGCCGTTGATTGCCTTATTCGCCATCACAACCGAAACCGTATCAATTCCGCTCGGCAGGTGCTCGAAGTTGATGTCGTAGTCATCGAGGATGTCAAGAATTTTTCTCACGAACCCCCGCTCGCTGCTCATCATGTTCTTGTAAAGCGCCACAACCGTGAAATCGCGGCTGCCCGCAATTCCCGTGATAATGTGGTTCTGTTCGCTGCTATAGTCCTCAGAAACCTCGGCAGTAATGAATGTGCCCGGGTCTTCCGGCTGGTTTGTGTTTCGGATGTTAATCGGAACGTTCGCCATTCTTGCCGGATAAATCGCATCCTCATGCAGAACGCTCGCGCCCATATACGAAAGTTCTCTAAGTTCCTTGTAGGAAATCGCACGAATCTGCTTCGGATTTTCGACGATTCTCGGGTCCGCCATGAGGAAGCCCGAAACATCGGTCCAGTTTTCATACACATCCGCATGCACTGCACGTGCCACAAGTGCTCCCGTTATGTCAGATCCGCCTCTGGAGAATGTCTTGATTTCACCGTCCGGTGTGCTGCCGTAAAATCCCGGAAGTACCGCTCTTTCGTGTTTTGCAAGTTCTTCCGCAAGTGCCTTGTCGGTCTCCTCCGTCAAAAGTCTTCCCTTTTCGTCGAACTTTATCAGGTTTGCCGTATCCACAAAATCATATTCGAGAAAAGCCGCCACAAGCACGGCGTTGAGATATTCGCCCCGCGATGCGATGTAGTCTGCGGAAGGGTTTTTTCTGAGGTTTTCGCGTATTTTCTCGAAATACTTCAGCAGGTCAACCTTCACGCCTAGGTTGATTTCAACCGCCATGTATCTGTCCACAACGACCTGAAAAAGCTGGTCGTACGGCAGATTGTGCTCGATATGCGTTTTGCACAGGTAAAGGATGTCGGTGATCTTGTTGTCTCCCTCGTATCGCTTTCCCGGTGCGGAAACTACAATATATTTTCTGTCCGGGTCCTCCCGGATTATTTCCTTTGTTTTTGTCAGTTGTATCCCGTCTGCCACGGATGAGCCGCCGAATTTTGCGACCTTAATGCCCATAACTCTACCTCCTACTTTGCAAGCCTTGCCTTCCCGTGGGCTTGTCATATATGTATCTTATTATTTTATAACAAAATCTTTGAGATTTCAAGATTTTAGCCTTTGTTCTTTTTGAGATCGTCCAAAAGTTCTTCGTTGAGTGCTCTCTGTGCTTCCGGAATTTCTTCCTGCCGGTCCAGGTCCACAATCTGCGTCACCCACACCCTTGAGCGATACCAACTCTCCGCAATCGCATCCAGCACGGCTTTCGTGCATGCCGGTGCTCTTTCGCCCGCGCGTATGAGATATACGCGGATAATCATGCCCATGTTTGCCGTTTTGACTTCAAAAACGCTTTCCGTCTGTCCTATTTTCGTCAAGGCTTCGCTGAGGTGGTCCGATACATGCCTCGATACGATGGATTTCCTCTCATTCTCGCACATTACATAAAAAACCGTTGCCGCAATACATGCCAGAATCGTTGATACAATGTCGCCGAACGCATATGCGGTTGCATAGTACATCAGCAGGCCCAGCAGCAAACCCAGCCATTTGATTCTGCCAAGCAAGTCTGCTTTTTTTCTTACGCTTTCCATATTCTTTCCCTCTCCTTTTTTGATATATTTATTATATTCGCAAAGCCTGATTATGGCAATATATCTTTTCATTTTCACGAATATATGTTATACTTCTCCTGTATTGGAGGTAAATGAAATGAATCTTACAAAACCTTTGAATAAATATTTCGATCATACGCTTCTCAAACCGGAAGCGACTGCAGCACAGATTGACAAGCTTTGTGACGAAGCACGCGAGTGGGACTTCTACTCGGTCTGCGTAAACAGCTGTTATGTGTCTCGCTGCACGGACAACCTCAGAGGCACCGATGTGAAGGTTGCCGCTGTCGTGGGTTTTCCGCTCGGTGCCTGCACAAGCGCATCCAAGGCGTTTGAGACCGAAGAGGCTTGCAAAGACGGCGCGCGCGAAGTTGACATGGTTCTCAATGTCGGCATTTTCAAGACCGGCGATTATGATTACATACGCGACGACATCGCAGCGGTTGTGGAAGCCGCTTCCAAGTACGGTGCTATCGTCAAGGTAATCCTCGAAACCTGCCTGCTTTCGGACGACGAAATCGTCGAGGCATGCAAGCTTTCCAAAGAAGCCGGTGCTCACTTCGTCAAAACATCCACGGGATTCAACGCAGGAGGTGCGACCGCAGAAGACGTTGCCCTCATGAAAAAAACCGTCGGCGATACTCTTGAAGTCAAGGCAAGCGGAGGTATCCGGGATTATGACACAGCAATGGCTATGATCGAGGCAGGCGCAGACAGAATCGGCGCTTCCGCGTCCGTAGCAATCATGGAGGTATATAATAATGAACATAACTAGAAAAGGAAGTTTCTTCAAAGGCCTGTTCTGCGCACTCATCGCAGTAACCTGCCTTTTCGCTGAAAAAATCGGCTTGGCAGCCCCCGGAGAAGACTGGTGGATTGCCGGTGTAGTTGTAGGCGGCATCGCGGCAATCGCCTATTTCAAGAAATGCTTTGAACGCCGATAGACCGCGCGTGTTGTCCGAACGGCGCGTGCAGTCTGTGCGCCGGCTACCTGTGCGCCGGCCATCCGTGCGCCGGCCGCCTGTGCGCCGGCCATCCGTGCATATAATGGTCGTTTTTTCCTATCTTTTTGCCATTTGAGCCAAAAAGATAGAAAATACCCTGGGATTTTGACGGACGGCCTGGCAAGATGAAGAGCCCGGTCCAAATCGTCAAAACCACACCATCACGGGAACGTTGAAATTCCAACGATTTGGTTTTTGAGTGTTTTTTACGCATAATCTTGCGGTGCGGGATTATGCTTTTTTTATGTGCCGGGAGTCCCTGCCGGGCCTCTCGGCTTCTATTTTTGAGGCTCTTTACCCAAAAAGATATTACTTTATGCACGATTATCCATTTTCTTACATTTACGCATTTAGCAGGGCGTCCTGCAGGGCTTCCCTACCATTTTACCGTTCTGTCAAGCTGTTTCTTTTGTTCGGCGGCACTCAGCCGCAGGTAAATTGCCGTGGTATTCAGGCTTTCGTGACCGAGAATGTCCGACAGCAGCGCAATGTTCTTGTTTTCTTTCAAAAAAAGTATGGCAAACAAATGCCTGAAAGCATGCGGATGCAGCACCTCTTCGCGGATTTTGTACTTCAATCCGTATTTCTTGATAAGACAGCCGATTCCCCGCGTTGTAATCTGCTCGCCGAAACGATTCGGAAACAAATAGTTTGAATCTACCGTCTTAAAATACTCCCTGCTCTCTTCTATCAAATGCTTCGGAATCATAATCGTACGGATTTTGCCCTTTGTCCAAAGCGTAAATTCCCCATTTGAGAGGCAGCTTTTTTCGAGTTTCGCGAGTTCCGACGCCCTGCATCCCGTTCCCGCCAGGAATTTCACTATGAAATAAACCTTCCACTTGCCGTCCGCCGCAAGGTGCTCCAAGAGAGATTTGTACTCCCGCATGGTAATCACATTTTCCACCGACGCATTCTTCTGCATCTTAATTCCTTTGACCTTGCAGTCCGGGCGTCCCGCATAATCGCAGAACACATTCATTGCGACGCATCTGAGCGCAGCGGTTTTGGGCTTGTATTCTCCCATCAGCCACTGCTTGAAATCAATCATATTCTCCTTGCTGAGTTCCTCATATCGCTCGAAAAAAAATCTCACCGCCAAAACATAGCTTTCGATTGTGCTTGCTGACCTTTCCAAATTCATCAAATACTTCTTAAATTCTTCAATTTTGTTTTCCACTGTTACTCTTCTCCCTACTTAATTCTATTTTTTTCCATAACCATGATTAAAAAAAACGCAGCAGCCGATAAACTGCTACGTTCAAACGAAAGACTATTGTATACGATAAATCGTTAAGCGGCAAGCCGCTTCCTCATCCGATGTTATAACTTTTCAACCTCTTCCAGTGTCAAGCCTGTATTCTTAGCAATTACATCCATAGGAATGCCGTCCAGCTTCAGATTTTTCGCAATCTCATGCTGCTTCTTGGCCTCGCCCTCGCTGCGGCCCTGTTCGATTCCTAATTCCAAGCCTTTACGCTCGCGCTCGTTCAACATATACTCGAATGTCATGTACTTCTTCCTCCATCCGTCAGAATTGAACTTCCTGACGCGCTCGTCAATCATGCGCGTCAGCTCTGAAGCCTGGTTTTTCTTCGGGTCATTCAGATACTCGTAGAAAGGCTTCAGTGCCTCCGGAACCTTCTCCGAAGAACATTTTGTGTTCAACACTATTGTATATGATAAGTCGTCAAGCGGCAAGCCTTTTTCCACATCCCACGAACGGAAAAAATAGACAGGCTCGTCCCGCTTAAAGCGGTCGAAGATGCAAATGAAGATGACATAACTCGGCTTGAGATCGTCGTAAGGCCGCCCTTGCTCGAGGAAGTCCAAATCCATGTTGGCATGATAGTATCTTGCCCGCTTGTCAAGCGGCGGGCTCTCGCCGGTCTGCATCTCGATTTCCGCCCATAGTTTGTCGCTCTTGAGAAACGCATCAAAACGCACGCCGTGTGCATCACTCTCGAATTTCAAGGTTTTCTGGGGTTCAGACATTAAGTCCGACAGGGCACCCTTCTCCCTGCCAGAACCATCATCCGCCCTCTCGACATCATCCTCTCCCTCAATATCGTCAAGAAACGGGTGCCGGGAATTCATAATTTTAATTTCGCCAAACTCCTTATCCGGCAGCACAAGTTCCAAAATTCCGCGGCAAATCTTAGGACTTCGCATTACGTTCATATCTTATCTTTGATTGTTGTGCCAATTCGGCCGGCATTATGTCTTTGCTCTCATGGTTATGGTAAACTAATTATAGCACTTGTTGTAAATAAATTCAAGTAATAAAATGTAATTTAATATTTATTTTTCAAGTTATTTTTTTACATTTATACCTTGCATATCCACATTCACCCCCTTTTTCTTCACATAATCGCTGTTATGTTCACTTTCAGCTTTGGCAGCGCATTCGCTGTAACAAAAGCTGATTACAATGAAACATTAGCAAAGACTTACTTTGACAGCGTAATGAAGACTGTTAAGGAATCCGCTAGCGGTACTATCACACTTAAGGGAAACGTTGAAACCTACGAAGTAGGCTATACTGTCTTAGAAGCAAACTACGCTGCAATTTTTGATGCTGCGACAGACTTTGTTAAGGCAAACGCTAATGAACCTTACATCGGAAATGGTGCCGACGCTAGTTACGAAGTTAACAGACTTGAACATGTTCTTAATGATGTGGCAGACAACCAAGAATTAAAGATGACACTTGTTGCTGCACAGTATGCTGCTGACAAGCAGGAAGCTATTGACGTATTAAACGGATTAGACCTTTCTGATTACTCAACTGCTGAACTTACAGACGCACTGAAAAAGGCATTAGATGACAAATGCACAACTTATGTTGATCACATCAAACACCTCATCAGTGATGCAGTCGATGAAATCAACAAAGCTACTTTTACCTCTGATTCTGAAGTGGATGCATATGCAACCGCAAAGGCTAAAATTGATGAATACTTCTATGATGCTGATACAGTAGGAACAAAAGACAATACAAAAGTATTAGCTGTTGAAAAGTACTATGAAGGTCAAAACGGTGCAAAAGTTGGCTTAGGCATTTATGAACTTAATGAAGATTATCAAGTAGCAGGAACAACTTTAGCTAGCTTCACAACAACAGCTGTTGCAGGAGCCGACGCTGTAGACGCTGCAAAAGTTGCTGCTTGGAAAGCTTCAACCGCTCAGAAATATGCTGCTTACCTCAACACAAAGGATGCAGATAAGACTTACGCGGCTAACGTAAAGAAAGTTTTTGACTTCCTTGCAGAAAACGGAATTAACCCTACAGGCTGGGATGGATTCTTCGCAAAAGATGCTGCTAAAACATATGCAAAGGGCTTTGCTACTGCTATCGCTAATGTTGAACAGTTCGAAGCAGACGCTGCAAGATACGCTGCTGAAACAGATGTAAACGGCGTTCTCGTTCGCGATGCAAAAGACGTTGCTGACTTAGTAATCGAAGGAACTATGAACGAATACCTTGCTAGAACAGGTATCGGACCAAACACAGCTAAGAACTATAAGACTATCGACGAAGCACTCGCAGCTATCTATAGTTTATACGCATCCCTTGATGATGAGTTATTAGCATTCGAAAAGAAAGTAAGAGAAACTGCTGTTGCAGACTTCTTAGCTGACGCAGAAGCAGACGAAACTTACTATCCTGCAGAACTTGCAAAGGTAAAAGAACTCACTACAGAATATCTTGCAAAGGTAAACGCAATTACTGATGTTGATAAGATTCTGGCTGACAAGGACGGTTATGACAAGGATTACGAAAAGAAAGTTAAGGATGTAAAGACTGCTAAACAAGTTGATGCAGCAGGAAACTACTCCGCATTAATAACTGCAGCAACTCAGTATGCAGACATCTTAAACAAACAGCTTAAGGGCGACAATAAGTACTACTTAGGCGAAAACAATGCAAAAGTTATCGCAGAAATCAACAAGTTAGTTGGTAATGCAGGCGCTAGAACAACTAAAGAAATCAACGCATTATCCGGAGACGCAATTGCTCTCGTAACAAGTCTTCCGACAGTTGGTGCTGTTGACGCTGCTAAGGACGCTGCAGACGATGCAGTAAAAGCACTTCCGAGAACTGCAAAAGTTGCTGACAAGGCTCTCGTTGACGCTGCAATCGCAGCTGTAGATGCTTATGAAACAATTTCCGCTGCAACTTATGGCGGTAAAGCTGTTGAAAATGCTGTTCTTCAGTATGCATATGCTGTAAACAACGAATTGACTGCAAAAGTTAAAGCAGTTGATAAGACAGACAAAGCTGCACTTAAAGCATTAAAAGACGAAATTAAGACTTTCGTAGATACTTATGAGGATTATGCAGCTAAGGATGCTGTTGCAGATGTATTTAAAACTAATAAGGATAAATTAAATGGATATCTTAAGGACATCCAGGATGCTGCAGCAGCTGCTGTAACAAAGGCTATTTCTGCTATTCCGGTAAAGGCTAACCTTACAGAAGCACATAAAGCAACTGTAGAAGCTGCAAGAAAAGCATATGATACTTATGTAGCAGAATATACAGATTACTATGTAACATATAAAGCAGCTCAGAACAAAACAGACGGTTTCGTAGCAGACGACTTCGCATATCAGACTCTGTTCAATGCTGAAACTCAGCTCGGACTTAACAATAATCCTGCAGATGCAGTTAAAGCATTAAAGATCACTGCAAGATCCACAGCTAAGAAGGGCTCCATCACAGTTAAGTGGTCCGTAGTTGGCGAAGCTGACATCGACGGATACCAGATCTGGAAGTCCAAGAAGGCTAACAGCGGATACAAGAAAGCATTCACAACTACTAAGAAGTCTTACAAGAATTCTAAGGGCCTCAAGAAGGGAACCAGATACTACTACAAAGTAAGAGCTTACAAGGTAATCGATGGTAAGAATGTTTACTCCGATTGGTCCAACAAGGCTAACAGAAAGGCTAAATAAGAATCTGTTCTGATTCAAACCCAAAAACTGATCATTACAAAAGCCCTCTCCGGCAATCCGGAGGGGGCTTTGTGCTGAGTTAACTTCGAGGAAACTTTTGAATTTTTGTGAAATGTCGGCGCATATCATTTAAAAAAATGTGAAAACTATTCTTGAATAATGCAAAAAAATGTGATACCATTCAATTGGAGGGATTGATATGGAGCTATTAAAAAGAAAAATTGATAGTTTTCTTACAGAGTGGAAACAAAACGAAGACCGGCTCCCACTTATTGTTAAGGGTGCAAGGCAAATCGGGAAGACCAAATCCATCGAAACATTCGGCAAAGCGAATTATAAAAACATGGTGGAAATCAATTTTGCACTGCAAAAACAGTATAAGAGCATCTTCGATGACGGTTTTGAAGTTGAGAAAATAATTAAAAATATAACCCTGATTGACCCTTCGAAAGAATTTATTCCCGGAGAGACGCTTTTGTTTTTTGATGAAATTCAGGATTGCATAAATTGTGCAACATCACTTAAGTCCTTCAAACTCGACGGGCGTTATGATGTAATCTGTTCGGGCTCGCTTATGGGGATAAATTACAATGAAATCGAATCCAACAGTGTAGGATATAAAGAAGACTACGAAATGCATTCTTTAGACTTTGAGGAATTTTTATGGGCCAAGGGATATTCCGAAGGGCAGGTAGAAGAATTTTACCAACATATGGTTACACTTCTTCCTTTTTCACAGCTTGAGTATGATGTGCTGCTTGGAAATTTCAGGGAATATATGGTGATTGGCGGTATGCCGGCTATTGTTAAGACTTTTGTAAATAATGGAAATTACAGTGGCACTTTGAAAATGCAGCAGCAAATTCTAAAGGACTATGAAGAAGATATTACCAAATATGCCAACGGACTCGATAAAGGAAAAATTCTGAATGTTTACAGGAAAATCCCTGTTTTTCTTGGAAAAGAAAACAAAAAGTTTCAAATTACAAAAGTTGCTCATAATGCACGGAATCGAGATTATGTCGGCACGGTTGAGTGGCTTGAAAACGCAGGCATCATCAATGTCTGCTATTGTATGGCACAGCCGGAGCTGCCGCTAAAGGGCAATTACAACCCCGATAATTATAAACTGTACTTCGGAGACATAGGACTGCTGGTTGCCTCCCTTGATGATGAGGTGCAGGACGACCTCCGTGCCAATAAAAATTTTAACACATATAAAGGTGCCATATATGAAAATGTTGTCGCTGACGAATTAAAAAAGCAAGGCTATCATCTTTATTTTTACAGAGATGAAAGAGGTGCAATCGAAATCGATTTTTTAGTCAGAGATTCCGAATCCCTTGTTCCCATCGAAGTCAAAGCAGATGACAATATGGCTAAATCCCTTAACAAAATGATTGACAGCAGCTCATTTGGCGATGTGAAATATGGCATTAAATATTGCAACAAAAATATAGGATTCAACGGCAAATTTTATACTTTCCCGTATTTCCTGTCTTGCTTTACCAGAAGATTTCTTAAAGAAAAAAATTCTTAGATTTTGAATTGCACAAAGGGCAAACCGATTAACCCGATTTGCCCTTTGTGTTTTAATGATATCACAAATTTACTGTCTGCGTTTATTTAACTACGACCGATCTCCAACCGGACCATGCGCCGTAGTATGTCAGCTTCTTGCCATAATCGTTATAAACTTCTTTTACGGCACGAACTTTTACATAATATTTCTGACCACTCTTGAGATTCTTAATCGTTGTGGACTGAGTTGTGTAATCGTTCTGAGCTGCGTTCACTTTCTTAGTGATGTAAGTACCTTTTGCAAAGTTCTTAGCTCTTGAATATCTGATTTCGTATCTTGTTACGTTGTCTTGTTTGTACCAACGAACCTTAACCTGGCCTTTCTTGCCGTAGTTCCAAGGCTTCTTAGTCATAACCGCTTTCTTCGGATATACCTTGATTACTGTGGAATAGGTTGCAGGGTCATAAGTCGTTGTCCCTGTAGTCTTAATCGTGATCTTAGCTCTTCCTGCCTTAAGCGGAGTGACAAGACCGCTTGCGGAAACGGTTGCAACTGTGCTGTCACTTGAAGTGTAAGTGAATCTGCCTTCTGTTGCCTTTGGATAAAGCTGAATAACTTCTCCGCCAGGATATGCCTTGTAAGTAGACTTAACGCCTGTGATTGACTGTGATTTTCCGGCAACTGTGAAGACAGCATATGTGCTGCCGGAATACTTGCCTGCACCTGTAACAACAACCTTATAAGTTCCCGGATTAACGATTCTGCTTACTGTTTTGTCATCGGAATCCTTGTAGCTTACCGTGTAATCACTGGTGGTAAGTTTTGCGGAGCCTCTTGCTACGCTTAATACCCTCGGAAGGGTGATTGCGTAGCCTGTTGCATTTGCACTGCTTTTATCTAATGTTACGGTATAACTTGAAATATCATTTCCTGTTACTGTGAATGTCAAAGTCTTAGTTCCGGTGTATCCGCCGTCACCAACGACTTCAATCGTATAAGTTCCTGCATCTCTGATTGTGCTTACAACCTTGCCTGCGGAATTTCTGTATACTACATTGTAGTGAACACCCTTTGTAAGAGTGGTAGTACCGTCTAATACATATACATCAATCGGTATTGCATAGCCTGTGTAAACCGCACTGGATCTTCCGTCTCTGAAAGCAACCGTGCAGTAGGACATGGATCTAGCTGAGATTGAGTAAGTCTTGCTGAAGCTGCTTCCCGTGAGGTTGCCGTTTCCTGTCGGAGATACAGACACATACATGGTTGATCTGTTTGAGTTTGCTGAATAGTACACGGTATAGTCTTTGTCTTTCTCAAATGTAACACCATTTGCGCCTCGAACCGTTACTGCCGGTGCGGTATACGCACTCGTCACGGTCGCTGTTACTGTAACATTCTTCATGTCATACTGTCTAATCATGAATGATGTTGCAGCAGCTTTTTCACCGCCGTAAACGCCTTTTCCTTTAACTACAACCGTGTAGATGTTAGCATCTGTAGGGTTTGTTACAGAATATGTTTTGTTATCTTTGCTGTATTGATATTCAACAGTGTAGTCCACATTCTGTGTTAATAACTTTCTTGCCCCTGAAACAGTCATGTATACGGAAATGTTGTTTGGATATTGTGCTTTTCCGCTATAAGTGTTTGTCCATGCAGTATCAACGAATACTTCTGCATTTGCTAAATCCGCATTGGAATCCACAACATCAAATGTCAAAGTTCTTGAACCTGAATAGTTGCCCTGGAAGGTAATAACTGCGTTGCCCGCATTCTTACCAATCGTATCTGTTTTTATGAGACAAAGATAATCCTGTCCAAGTGTAAGTTCTTTTTCTTTTCCGTCAATAACATCCGTAACCGTAATCTTAGGACTTGCATTCACTACCTGAGTGGAAATCGGAGAAACCTTAACATTATTGGTTCCCGCAGCCGTTCCTACCGCTTTTGGCTGGATGTATGCAACATTATCCTTGAATGAGCCGGCATACTTTCCGATACCTCTGATTGTAAAGGTTGTTTCAGAAACATTCGTCGCAGTCACCGGAGTAACAACAAAGTCTGTACCCTGAGTTAATGTAATTTTCGATTTATCATCCTTGTTATATACTACAGAAAGTTTTACATTTTGAGCCACCCCATTGTAATACGGTCTGGTCCATGCCGTAACGGTCGTATTACTCGCATTGAGACCTGTAACCTGTTTTACAACTATGCCGTTTCTTGTGCCTGTTAAATTCCCTTCACCGGCTACATTAAGCGTTGCGTTCTTGCCATCCGCACTTGCAACCGTTATCTTCAAACTCTGATCGTTAAAGATAGTTGCGTTTGTGTAGCCGCCAAAATAAAATGTAAGGCCTGATTGATCCATAGGAACAGGTTCATTTTCCTTATATGTATCAGCGATATTTCCCGCAGACGTTATCTGCACGGAAGTGTTCGTTGAAATATCCAACGATTTAATCGTGAAAGCACCTGTTCCGCTCTTTTTTGTTAAGCCTGATACAGGCTCCTTTTCAGTCACTGTTACCGTGTAATTTCCGGCATCTGTCGGATTCGGAACAGAAGTATCGCCCTTGGAATATGACACCGTGTACTTGCTTGAATCTACAACAGTTTCACCATCCTTAACAGTAATTTTCGGAGTTTGAGCTTTGCCGTTATAAGTGTATGTCCCTGTAACCTCGACAGTATATGAATCCGCAGCAAATGCTACCGAAGCAGTCGCAGGAATCATACAGATAACCAAAGCCAAGCTCAATAAAATTGCTAAAGTCTTTTTCATCGTACTTTTCTTCTCCTTTTCATAATCTCAAAATTTATTCTGCCAAAAATACAATGATAATTGGCTCTATACAGTTTTATTATACGATTTTTGCACGCAAGTAACAAGAGGAATTTGTATAAAATTACATGAAATAATAGGAAATTTTATCCAATTTAGCACAAACCCCCTCCTAGGTGTAGAAGGGGGGGGTTGTTATGATTTGAAATTTTCCGTTATTTCGTTCTTGCAGCGTATCTGCACTGCTTAAGTTCGGTTCTTGTAACCAGGTTTCCGTAGGCGTCATATACCATCACTCTTGCTTTGTAGTAATACTTCGTGCCTTTCTTTGCAGAGGTGTTGATATAGGTTCTGCCTTTGGTCTCATATTTTGCCTTATAGCCCTTCGCTTTGCGTGTGCTTCTGTAATATTTGTATTTTACTGTGTAGCCAAGCTCTTCCAGTGCCTTGACATTTCCTTTGGTTACGGTAAGCATCACTTTGATGCTTCCTTTTGCCGTCTTTGCTGAGCGTGCTTTGAGCTGAACTTTTGCAAGAAGCTTGTCTGCTTCTTCCTTCTGCTCTGCGAAAATCTTTTCCGCTTCTGCTTCTGCAAGGACTGCATAGCTTGAGAAATGACCGGTCGTGAATGTGTAAGTTCCGTCCGCATTCTTTTCGCCGCTGACTCTGTGGTAGGTTCCGTTATCGTCGATGTAGACGCATATCAGGTTCTTGCCATGAAGCGCTGCCTCAGGATTTACGGTTACCGCGACATTTCCTTCTTTGAACTCTTTTACTTCGCCTTTGGATGTCACGATTTTAAGTTCCACCTGAAGGATGTCGCTGTTGCGTTTCACCACTTCAACGATAAGTTTTACCTTTCCGGTCGTTCCTGCCTGCGATGCAAGGGCATCCACGGCAGCCTTATCCAGCGTTACTTTGCCGGCGTCGCTCTTAAGCGTAAGTCCCGCCTGTGCCTTCTGGGAAATCTCCTGAATGGTCTTTTCCGGAAGGGCAATTTCAATGGTTGTTCCGGCTTCTGCAGGGCTTCCTGCAGCCGCACTTACAATAATTTCTTCGGACTTGTTTTCGAGGGCTTTCTCAAGAATCTTGTCCGCGGTCTTGTCATCGATCTCCGCAGCCGCGGTCTTGCCGCCATCCGGTTTTGCCGCGATATCCGGCTTGACTTCTGCCGTCGTTGATGCCGGTGTTCCGTTCTTCGGATCTTCCGGCGTGCTGATGATTGTGTCTTCTTCACCTGCAGGCGGAAGAAGAATGCCACCGCCGCCTCCGCCGGAGAAGATCATCTTACTGATTGCGGTCGTGTAGCTGTCGCCGCAGATGCTGCATTTGTGCTGCATGATGCCTTCTTCGCTGTAAGTCGGCTCCTTGATTACGGTATCGACATAATCATGCACTGTGTGCTGGCTTTTGTCACCGTAAGTATAGTCAAGTAAGGAAATTCTTGTTGTAAGCCACTTGTTCATGTCACTGATGACATCATCGTAGTTTGTTCCGTCTTTCCAAAGATGTCCGGCTGCATGCGGGTATCCGATTTCCACATATGGCCACAGCTTGTAGTTCATCTGCACGCTGTCATAAATCTTCAGGTAATATCCTCTTGTCGTGCCGTTTTCGGAAATAAGTTCTTTAATTGCATCCGCAAACGTGCTTGTGTAATATTCTTTCAAAGCTTCCTTAAAGTCCGGAATCTGAACCAGTGCTTCTTCAAGGTAGTTAAAGTTTTCCGCCGATGCACTGATTTTCTTTGTAAATCCGGTTCCAAGTGCCATCTCAAGATCCCAGACAGGGCCCGCAAACATAGTACCGTCTGCATCTTTATAGAAATAGCAGGAGGAAAGGAATCCGTCCGGATTCAAGGCAAGCTGCTGCAGCAGAACTATCTTGACAAGGGATTCTTTATCGCAGTATTCGTAGTAATGCTTTCCGGTAGTCGGATGGATTCCGGTGTAGTTTCCGTCTTCATCTGTTGCATATACCGCATCTTCGAATTCCTGATAGTATTCGCTGATGTACTCCATCGCTTCCTTTCCGATGTATTCCGGACTCTTTACATTGAAGGCACTTCCGGTGCGGGTGTAGAAGCCATTTATTTCGTCGATTTCTTCCAGGTTTCGTTCAATCAAGTAGCCGCCGGTAAGGTTCTTAGGTTCGACAAGGCCGTCTGTGTATACGACCTTTTGTTCATACTTGTTTGTGCCTTCCTTGACCTCTGCAGTTTCACCGTAGGATGGATTCTTTTCTTTGTATGCCTCTTCCATGTCGGTGATGGCAATTCCGGTGCTTCCCACGGAGTTCTTCTCGCTGAGAAGGTAAGTACCGCGGTACTCGCCGTCATAGTAAAGGTCGACCCAGTCACAATTTGCGGTGTATGGCATCTGAAGGCTCTTTGCAAGATCTTTAAACAGCTTATCGTGCATCTGCGTGGCATCGCCGTACCCTGCAAGTAACACCCAGGTCTTTACAGACTCGCTGCTTCCGACAAGGTCTGCTGCCTTCGAAAGCTTAATCTGATAAGACTTCTTCGGGTAGTATTTAAAGGTGGAGTTTCCGCGTGCTTTAATCTGCGTAAGTTCTCCGTCATATTTTGCTGTGCCGTTTTCATCAATCAGCTGCATCCTGCCGGTCACGGCATTGGATTTTGCTGCGTCCACATAATCTCTTCCCTGGTTTTGTGCATCGCTGCTTGTGAGGTAGAGGGCAGGGATGTTTGAGGACTGCATCACGCAGATTTCCATTGGCTCCTTGTCATCCGCAGAAAGATAAATCTTGTATTCGCCGTATCCGGAATCGCTTGCAAACCGGCTCACATCAAAGGTGAACGCATCTGCTGCAAAGGTTTCCGACTTAAGCGTTCCGAGGATGGTAACCTTAGAAATTTCCTCTTTTGCAGTAACAGAAAGGGTAAGGTTTGTCTTATCTGCGTTTGACGGAAGCATCAGGTAGGTTTTTCCGTCATGCGTTATGGTCTTAATGTGCGTGCTTCCAACCACAGCCGAAACAGTCTCTAACGCCTCGCTGGTCTTGCCGCTTGTCTCATCCGGCAGAAGAATTTCTGCGGCCGCCTGTTTCAGACCCTTAAATACCGTGCCGTCAACCTTTGTTTGTGTTTCGATGCGGAAGGAATACTTCGCGCCCGGATTCAGACCGCTGACAATCATGGAAGTGTCCTTGGTCGTTCCGGCTTTCTCCCAGGAGGAGGACGTTATAGCTCTCACATAAACTAGGTACTCTTCGGCTCCGCCTGCCGCATCCCAGGTGAGTTTGGCTGCGGAGGAGTGAAGCGGCTCTATCTTGATTTCTTTCACGCTCTGCGGAACGATTGGGAAGTCAATGGATTTTGTTCCATAGTAGTTTCCTCTGCCGTCAAAGACAACCGTTCCCATTCCGACGTTAATATTGTTCTTGTAGGAGTTGTACGCATCAAGCCCGTAGCTGGAGCTGCTTGCAGTGAGTTCGTACTTACCGTCATAAGCAGAGACGCTTGCACGGACGGCTTTTCCGGTGTACTCCCAGCTCTTTGCATTTAATTTCAGGGTAACCTTTGCAATGTCTTTTCCCTGCGCGCCGCATACGGTGCAGACATGCTGTTCATCCCAGGTATGCCCCTTGCGATAGGTTGCAGCACCGGTGTAGTGCTCGCCGCAGTCGCAGTCTGCCATGATATATCCGTTCTCAAGACAGGTTGCCGTATTGTAGGTCTCTGTCTTATGAAGGATTGCATCTTCTCCTGCATGATAAATCTCTTCGCCGATTGCAAACCATCCGGTCTTAGCTTTTCCGCCTACAAGGGCAACCTTGCCGGAGCCTCCGGTTACCGAAAGAATTCCGGTGTAGCCGCTTGCTTCTGCAGATACTTCCTGCATGCAAAGGACGCAGGAGTGAATCATGCCGGTAGTCTTGTCATAGGTGCAGGTTTCATCTACCGTATGGTTTCCAAGCTCGCAGTCGGTCTTCTGGATGGTATAGCTGTCAAGAAGATCCCCGTTATACTTATATGCGGTCAGAACCATCTTCGAAGCATCTGCTTCTACCGACAGGTACATGCCAAGATACTCGTTATGCGGAATCATTGCTGCATAAATATCATGCTCGTGATATTCGTTGTCTTTTCCGCTCAGGTCGCCGCAGATGTAGTAGACTACGCCGTCGCGGCTTCCTTCTGCGAGCGCCTGATCTTCCTTCATCGGGTAGGTTCTTGCGTAGGCGTGATCATCGCCGCTGAAGACAACATCAAAGCCTGCATCTTCAATTGCCTTTGTCACGGCAAGGCGCTTTGTTTCTTCCATGAAGCTTTCCGTGCCGTATACCGGCTGATGAAAGACAAGTGCCTTCCACGCGCAGCTGCTTGCTGCTGCATCTTCCTTTGCGGTTTTAAGGGCAGCGAGCATATCGCCGCCGTCATTGATGACGCCGACATATACGCTTCCGTATTCTGCGGAGTAGTAGCTTCCTGCATTATGCGTCGGGATCGAGAAGATGCTTCCTGCCGTTTCGCCTTCCGCATCCCCGTAGTACTCGTGGTTTCCGAGGGTGTGCATTACATCAATGCCGGCAAGCTTTTCCGCATTCAGCACCGTAAGATATGCACGCCAATTGTTAAATGCCGTAACATTATCAATCGCATCTCCGGTCTGTATGCCAAAGGCATATTTTGGATCACTTGCTTTCACTCTTTCGATTGCAGCACTCAGATTTGCAGTATTATCTGTTTGAATGTCTCCAAAGATGAAGAAATTTGTCTTTGCACCTTTTTCTGCAGGGGCAGTGGTAAAGGAGAGTACCTCCGACCAGTTCTCACCGTCGCCAACCCTGTAGTAGTAGGTTTTTCCGCTTTCAAGGCTATTAAGCTTCACTTCGTTTAAGCGGTATGCGTTTCCGCTGTTTGCTTCCGTGAAGGTAATGAGCCTGCTCGTTCCGGAAGTTTTCTCTGCTTCTGCAAGTGCTTCTTCTGTTTCTGCAAGCTTAATGTATGCGCTGTTTTTACTTCCTTCAATCGCCGAAAGCCAGGTGATGGTCTTCTGCGAAGCACCGTCTTTTGAAATATTGTTTTGGATGCCAAACGGTTTTCCGTCTCCGTCATTTCCAAGTGCGTTTACCACCACATCATAGTTCCAGGAGCGGTTTTCCTCTGCATCTTTGGCATAGACGGTGTATCTTCCCGCGGAAGTAAAGGTATGTGGGTTATCAATCACTTCACTTCCAAGATATATGGTAACATCTTTTGCAGGATTTCCGTCGCTGTCTGTTACATCAAAAGTAAGTGGATATTCTGCGATGGCATCTCCTGCGGATATTTCGTACTTCGCGCTAAGCGGAATCTTACTCTGTGATTGTGAGAAAGTCATTCCGTCTTTATTTTGAATGTAGTATCCGCTCGGCACGGCATAGTTAAAGGTGCTGCCTTTCTGTGCATCCGATGGAATCTCCATAGAAAGCGTTGCAAGGTTCTTCCCGTATATAACAGGATTTTCCTCACTCTGCACCTTCTTCTTTACATGCAGAGTAACCTTGCCGTCTGCATATTCCGGTGCAGCAGCTTCTTCATAGCCTTCGCCGTATGTGATGCGCGACATCAGATTATCCTTGATTGTTTCTCCGTAGTCGTTTCCGATTTCAATCACCACATCTGCGACATCCACATACTCCGTCGGAAGCTTGCTTTGGTTTTCAATCTTAAGCAGGTATGGCTTCCCGATTACAGGACTCTCTCCCTGCGGCGTGACACTTACAGCTGCCTTCGCTGCCTCTGCGGCTTCAATCGTGAAGGTGTAAGTCTCTGTCGTCTCATTTCCGTAGGTATCCTTCACGCGGATTCCGAGGGAATGCTCTCCGCTTGTAAGCTTCTTTGCTTGGAGCAGAACAGAAGTGTTGTCTACAGTAGGGTTCTGCGTAATTGCGGCATCAGATGTGTAATCATGTCCATCAATTGCAATCTTGATGCTGGAAGCATCGATTCCGCTTGCATACTTATCGGTTGCTTTACTGTCATTGAGTGCAATATCAAAGGTCGGCTGCGTGGTTGTAAACTTCGCTTTGCCTGCTGCAGTTTTGAGATTGACATCGCTTCCCTTTTCAAGAACGCTATCAATAACCGGGTTATTGATGTCATTCGTATTGGTGCCGTAAATCATCTGCAGATTATCAATGAGGATGCTGCCTTTCCCTTTTTGACAATTCTGAGGTGAAGTTATTCTGATTGTATATCCTCTTTGCACACCAACCGGCATGGCCAATGATGAAATATCAGCCTCTATCCAAGTCCAGCCTTTACCAGCCCAGTCGTTAAGCGTCTTTCCGCTAACCGTTCCGTCCGGATTGTAGCTGTAATATTGGAAATAGGTTGTAGTTCCTCCAATATTTTTTCCTTCTATCAAGGACATGCTGCCATCTGTATTTATTTTTTGGTAGGCTAAATCAGGAGAGTCTTTTATTTCTCCTTTTCCAACCAAGATAGCTTTTATTACATTATCGCTTCCTTTTAACTCACTCGGAACATTAATCCAAACACCTAACTTGGTCGGTTGAACCTCATTCACATATACTATAGATGAGAAACCAAAGTCCGCAACCGATACCAATGCTGGATTTATTTTTTGAAAGTCCCATGATAACTTGCACGCATAATCTCCAAAGCGAACTCTGTTATCCTCGGCGGAATTCACAATGCCATTCCCTCCTGATGGCCAAATAACGCCACGACTGGTTGTATCTCGAATCCAGATACGACTTTCCTTCATTTCATCAATAGTTAACTGTCCGTTGCTGCCTGTAGATGATGTTCCAACATGCATTTTCCAAAACTCAGTCGCTGAAATACTTCCTCGGTCTTCGAAATCCATCAGCATATAAGGTTCCATGCCGACAATCACATTCACGCTTCCTGTTATATCCGTATGCGAAGCAAGTGCTACAGTTACATCTGCTCTTAAAGAATTCTTTTCATCCGCATAAAAATAATTGTTTGCAAATTTTCCTACTGAAAAAGTAAATTCTTGATCAGCCTGCAATCCTTCTATTGATTCATGTTCAATTTCATTAATTTTTATTTTATTACCTTTGTCATTTAGGACAAATTCGCCGTTCTCATCTGTTTGGTATACGGCTTCATAGCTATACTTTTTTACATTTTTAACGGTTGATTTGACATTGATTTGGCCATCTTGCTGTACAAATGCTTCTTTTTCAGTTTCAACATATTCTGTAGCATAGTTCCACCAAGTACCATATGCTGAATATTGGAGTTTTTGGCTTACATTAAGTTGACCATTGAGTGCCATCGACATGTCCTTTACTCCGTTACCTGCATATCCTGTTGCTGTATTTGGACCTTGAGTTTCAACCACCACATTGTGCTTATAGCTTTCCGGCTCTAGACTCCATACAAAATCCCCGCTTTTATACTTTACATTTCTTCCTTGCCAACTAGGCGTAAAGCTGAGGTCACTCTCTTGACCGAAATCCAGAGACACACTGCTGTTTGTAAAGCCCAGCTTGTCCGGCCACTGCAGCTGTACAGAAGTTTCACCAATAATTTTACCTTCATGGCTAAGTGCTACTGTAACTTCTCCGGTCTGATCCGAAGTTCCAGTAAAATTACCTTCTGCATCAATCGTTCCAAGTTCACTTCCTTTTGTCACACTCCAAGAGAGTCCGGATTCCGGAAGTTCCTTAGTGGCAGCTGCCCCGGATTTGTCTACATATTTAGCCTCAAATTTTATCGTGCTTCCCGGGGTGTATACATCATCATTCGGTGTTAAAACAGCATGGTCAAACTTTCCGTCTGCCTGTGACTTTGAAATTACCATAACGGAAGAGGAGACGGTTCTTTCATAGCCGTCCGAAGGCTTGCAGCGTATCGTCAGTCCTGCAATTTTTTCGTTGTCCGGGTTTATGGTGTCACCGGCACGCTGCGTTGCAAAAGTGGATGACCCCCCTCCATCAAGGTTTAAAACATCGACGCAGCCAAGGTCAATCATCGTTGCTGCAAGTTCTGCGTAGTTCATACCGACCGATAATGGTGCCTGACGACCGTCTACCATGTAGATCACAACCGTTTTGTCCGCTCTGATTCCGATTGCGGTTCTCGGGTTCTTCGTTTCATCGCCCACGCTGACAGGGTTTCCGTCTTTTACGATTACGGCAGCACCACCGACAGCTTCTTTCACGCTTTCCGGAAGATTCGCAGATGATTCTTCAATGTGCGGCACATTATCCTTGTCTATGTAAAAACATGGATAACTTGACTTCTGAATAACGGTGCCATTCATAACAAGAACACCTCTTGGTCTGCCGTTCGACATATCAAAGAAGTCACCGTTTACTGCGCCTACAACATTAACCTTTCGTCTGGTTTCCACGGCCTGCGCCTGCTCGGTCGTTCTTCTCATGTTCCAGTTTGTTCCGGATTTAATGGCATCAATGTTATAGTCGTTATATCCTGCTATGATTTCTGCATCTTCGCCAAGCTTTACCTCAAGCACATGTCCGGACTGCTGCGCGCTGAGGTCTTGGTTATTCACAATATATTCGCGTTCTACGATTCCGGGGGCAACTTCGTATTTCTTGTCCGATATGACGATATTGCCGTCCGATGTCTGTCCTTGCGCTCCGAATGCCGAAGCTGGCATCATCGTAATGATTAGTGCGATGGAAAGTGCAAGTGTCAGAATTTTTTTGTTCATATCAATTACCTGCGTTCCTTTCTTTCAGATAGTTGGTGTTTTGTATATTTGTGTATATAAATTAGATAATCTCGTTTTTGTTTTTTATAATAATTGCGTTAGGTAAAAAAAATACCTCTTGGAGGAATTATATTGTGCTTCCTTTTTCTTACTTCTATTCTTGCACAAATGGGGCTGTCGCATTAACGGAAAATAACCGTTAGGGCGCACCCCTCTTTCTATAGATGTCGGTTTACGAAAGGAAGCGGAATTTTACTCCGTCTTTTCTTCATTTTTGTGTAACACAAACAAGAACCGCTTCTGCCGTTCTTCTATGTTTCCATCATTTTTTTGTTTTTAAATTATGCAGCTTCTTTTTCGCCCTCTTTCAGTTCATAAAGGTGCAGATCCAGTTTGTCATTTTGTATCCGGCTGTGAAGCCACCCCAGATTGTGGGCCATCGCATACAAAATATATTCTGCAAATACATTTTCAGTTCCTTTGCAAAGAAACCTTGTAAATCCACTGTCGCCCTTAATGTCTGCAAAGCCGCCTTCCGCCTGAATGCTCCGATTCATGCGAAGTTTCTTGCCTTCTTCGGAATGGATCCTGCGGTATTCCTCTTCCCTGAGTTCCTCAAACAATCTCGAAACAGTTAGCTTTTTGTAGCGTTCTTCCAGCGGCTTCTTCCAGTTCTTTCCTGACATGCATTTTTCTTTGTATGGACAGCCTCCGCATTCACTGCAAGCATATTGCGTTTCCTCGCGTATGTATCCGGAAGCTGTCTTTACCTTGCGGCTGCCGATTCTCTTGATCTCTTTTCCGTTATGGCAGCGGTAGCAGTCTT